>WLWI01002296.1_pt1 | contig 16512 bp, 16 predicted proteins | sample 6701501 | NCBI WGS metagenome assembly WLWI01 (sample SAMN12718690, study PRJNA515312) | sponge metagenome | isolation source: marine sponge | host: Mycale hentscheli | place: New Zealand: South Island, Marlborough, Capsize Point | collected 2014-11-01
AGTTTTTAAATTACGTATGCGGTAAAGGGGATTCAATGCCATAGTAACCGCTCCCCGCAACTGTTTGAATTGAAAAAGAAGCAACAAAATCAAGTCACGTTATTTAAAGTTTTCTTTGTGACATTCTCAATAGTAATTGTAACGCACAATACTTTCACACAACTGAACATACCTACGCAAGACTTACCTTCGTGGTTTGTCTAGTGGACAATGAATTTACAAGTTAATGCTGTTGAGTAGGGCTTATAACTGTGACAAATAGCGACTAACTCGAATAGAAATGGAGCTCCCATAAGTGTTTGCGTTTTAACTGCACCCGTAAAAGAATTCAAAGCGGTAAACAATTCGATTTCTAAGGAAGAAAGAGAGCAAGAGAGGGAAATCGTGGATGAAAGTATTTTATGCTACTGCATTTTGTACATCAAGTGCCATGGTGTGGTGGGGTATATTATATAATACTAGATAGTGGTGTTTGATGTAATAACTTTTGCAATTTATTATGACTGCAGTATTGTTATCCATTATCCTTAGCCACTTTATTGGTGAGCGAGCGTAGCGAGCGAGACACTTACAGGGGTAACACAATTGAAAATCGGGGATGTTTGTTTATTTATATATATGTTTGGACTTATGTATGTCATTTTGTACTTTGACCCTCCGTATTTTTGTGTTCGCTCCGTGTTCGACCCCGTCCCAAACTTCACTAAACAGAATCCTCCGGTTTAGCGACCATTGCCCGTATCACCTAAGCCAGCTCAGTTTTTCTTATCCCTCTCTTCAGCTCATGGACCCTTTTCCTCCTTGGTCTATCTCTACAATACCAAGAATCACTATGCTGTTGGTTCCAGATAGTTTAATGGTAAGTATGTGTGACTGCAAAGTTGAGGGCCATTGGTTCAAACCTTGTTTGAATTGGAGGCCATTATTTAAAGAGAGTGGAGTGCTTTACCATTTAGATAATGACTTGATGCTTTACCAACTTGGTTCAGCTCATGAAGTACTCATGAATACACACATCATCATCGTCATGACACACAAGTGCAATATAGATAAGTAGATTGGATCAGGTTTATATTGCGACATCATCTATATACTAGTGATGTGCTTGAGCACAAATGGCGAGCAAGCCTAAAACTACACTATTGTTAAATGATTGATTTAAACTTTTAAAACTCAAGCTATTAAAAAAAGTCAAGTTTTTAAATTACGTATAATACGGTAAAGGCATTCAATGCCATAGTAACCACTCCCCGCAACTGTTTGAATTATTTAAAAAGCAACAATATCAAGTCACGTTATTTAACTTTTTCTTTGTGATAGTCTTAGTAGTAGTTGTAACGCACAATACTTTCACACAACTGAACATACCTACGCAAGACTTACCTTCATGGTTAGTCTAGTGGACAATGAATTTTCAAATAAATACTGCTGCGTAGGGCTTATAGCTATGGCAAATAGCGTATTAACTTACCACAGCCACTAAATCAAATAGAAATGAAACTCCCATAAGTTTTTGAGTTTTAACTGGCACCCGCAAAAGAATTCAAAGCGGTAAAACAATTCAATTTCTAGGATGATACAGGTAATGATCAATACCACAAGATTCTGTTTAGCAAAGTTTGGGACGGGGTCAAACACCAAGCTAACACAAAAATATGAGAGGGTCAAAGTACAAAAATGACATGCGTACATCCTAACATATATATAAACAGACAAACATCTCCGATTTTCAATTGTGTTACCCCAACAAGTACCACCATTATTAAGCTTGGATTACAAATACAAAGTTATAGATCATATACAGGTCTCAAATTATCATGGCTTGAGCCCATGTTATACAATGCTCATGATTGATTGTAACTGCTCATTAAAAATAAACCAAGTACCCCACCACACTATGGCACTTGGTGTACTAACTTTGAAGATTAGGAATGCAGAAGGTGTTTTTCCATTGTTTATCCTCTACCACTTAATTAGTTACGTCAGGTCCCCTCTCCTGCTCTCTTCTTCCTGACCATCTCAGTTGTCTTCTTTTCCTCCTTTCCTCTCTTCAGCTAATTCTTCTTGAGTTATGGATTTAGTCTGGCAGAACCTGAGCAAAGGTTCATATCGGAGCCCATAGTATTTTTGAGAGCATAATTAGGTTGGTTCACAACTACATAACACATTTCTACCTGCTGGCCCTCTGTCAGCATTGAGCATTTCTCCTTCGCAACAAAAAAAATGGCTACATAGCAACCATAGTATTCAAGCTTTATAACCAAGCAGGCCATAAAACTCACAAAAAGTGATCAATTTAACAAGATAATCATGTAATGGTTCAAGCTAATAGTCTTCACTGTCATCTCCATCAGATTCTACTGATGCTCTGGTTGTTCATTGTGGCAAACAGCAGAACTTCCTTGGCAGTGACAAAATACTGTACAGGCCAAGTTGGCTGCCACGCAACCACATCTACTTGAATGGCATGGCCTTTCAGATGCGCATGAACAGCAAACCAGCTTCAGAATGTAGTCTGGAGCTGGTAGCTTAGATGGTGGAAGCATGACTGGTTGAAGGGACTTCATTTCTTCATCGTTAAACCACCCAAACTTTGTAGGATCAAGATCTGGGGGCTCTTGCAGTGCTCTCCTCCAGATTGCACACTGAAATTGGGCTCTCTTGACATTCTCCTAAAAAGCTTCTGAGGTTGGTGGAAGGGAACATAGTTTTGGAATTTTTGCTGCAGCTTTTCCCTGTTTTTGCTGTACAGACTCTGATCCTTGCTTCAGTCATTGATGCATTGGCCACATTGTAACACCTCACATGAAGCATTTGCTTGTTTGATGGTGTCGTCCATGTTTGCATTCTCATTACCCAGCAAGCTGAGGCTACATTTGTCTACCTTGCATTTTACAGTTTTCAGCACCTTGCTCTTACCAATACCATAGCACATTGGTACAATGTCCATCTGCTCAGAGCATGAACAGGTAGGAACTCTAAAACTGTATCTTTCAACATTTTTACAGTGGCTGTCACATCAATGCAAGTTCTTCCTGCCTTGGGTTGAATGTAGCTTCATGGGAATTGCCAAAGATTCAGCGTGATAGTGATACAGCAGCATGATATAAACATCCGCATCATCAGCCACTACCACAACTTGCTTCCCTTCCTCCTTGGCAGCGTAGATGGCTTGAGCTCTTATGATGGTATCTGGTTCTTCATGGGTTGTCTTGAGATCCTGTCTTTTAATGACTGTCCCACCTGGAGCTATCTCAATTGGTGTAGCTTCTTGACCAGTCATGACAAGTCTGCTACAATAGCCTCCTGGAACACAGCTTCAGCTACCAGTGTTTCAATAATGATTCAAAATAACTGTCTCTTTTTTCTGAGACAGTTAGAATTTGCTTTTGTGGAGGAAGGGGTGCATTAGCAGACATCTGAAATACTCTGCAGCCACCATGACCCCTGGCCTTACGTGCAGAGTATTTGGTACTAAAGTCAATGTATCTATCAAAGACTAGACAGACATCACCTTGACTAAGCCGCTGCTGCAAATAATGCTTGAAAGAATCACATAGAAATTGACTAGAGCTTGATTTGTAGGACTTGATTTTGGCCATGTAATACACCAAAGAATTGCACATCCATTAAGAACAGTGCAGTCCATTCTCTCCATGTTCCTCTTAGATACTTCCACTCTAGTGTTCTTCATCAAGTCAGCTTTGGATTTGCAAATCTGCATTTTCCTACAATAATAATAGAGGTCAATGCATGTATACAGTGAGTGGATATTTGTTTAGGTCTTACCTGAATCATCAAATAAGGCAGTTGGAATGGGAGCAAGCTCATACAGTGAGACATCTTTAAAGTCCACCTCTCTTGCACTAGCCTGAAGTCCTATACTCGTGAGAATATCAACTGAATATCATAGAGAACCTTAGACCCAACAGCAATTCCCTTCTTTGTCACTGTCATGCTTTTGATCTTCCTCTCTATACTTTTCCAGAACCCAGTAGGCAAATTCTTCTCAAACTCAAGCAATTGGCTATGGCCAATATTAACTGCCTGGTCTACATTGACCTGTGATGCTGCTCTGGATGTGTTTCTGGCTAAGAGGATGAATACATGTCTCCAATCAACTCTTCAGAGTTACTCTGTCCTTCTTGTCGCTTGCAATTTGAGCAGATACTTCTTCTTTGTGGCTGTCCTGGAATCTATTATCATCACACTCACCTCTCAATTCTGCAAGATTCTCATAAGTTGAGAGCAGATGTGATGACTAAGTGCCCATGTTTTGAGGGTTTCTGGTTTCAATGTGATTCTAACAATCCCTGCTTGGCCATGTCCATACCTCATAAATGTTGACTCTATGAACATGTCACTCCATACGCCATTCCACAGGTCTTTCATGTGCCGCATCACATGTTTTCCTTTGAGAAAGTAGGGCAGTATGCTCTCATGCAGATTTTCAATTGCTCTCAAGTATACCAGACCCAATCTAGCATAGCTCTGATGTCCAGTAGCAAAGAAGTACGGCATCATGGCTTTCACACAATGGACATGTAGTAGCCAATCTCCCTCTCTTTTAGCTCGGACATATGCCATCATTAAGAAGACAGGTTTGATGAGGCAATCCAGTCAAATTCAATGAATCTTGCTTTGTTCAGCACATACTTCCAATGTAGATAATAAAGTATCATAGCACAATAGTGAAAGGTCATTGATAACCGGTTCAAGAATTACCTCAACAACCAACCTGAGTGCCCTCATTCACATGGGGAATTTCTTACCTATGAGTACTTGGTGAACTCCAGCAAATGCAGCAGATATTACATCAGCTAGACCAGTTTCTGTCATCACGTTCCCAATACCACCAATGAAACTCATGAGCATATGTGCATACATGTAAGATGAAGGTGAAAGAATTTCTGAATGTGCCCATTGGATCTCCACTGCATAGCTGTTAAACTGCTGGTCTAATGTTAATATTGCAGATGGCTGTCCTGTTGCTTCAGTAAGTCTCTTGATTGAAGCATGGATAAGAATATTATGCCATATTCTGCAGGGGGCATGTCAATCAAGTGGTGATAGATTGCCCTGGTCATTGGCTTCAATGAAAAATCCTCTGCTCTCATTCGTTTGGTGCTGTATCCACTATGTTCAGGGCCTCCATCATGTACATTGTTAAAGAATGCAACATCTCTCTCTCTCTCTCTGGCCCGAGAGAATTGTTGTTTGTGCTAGAGTAGCCAGTGTTGGAACTCTCACTTTGATAGAGATTTAAGGTGGTGTCAGCTTCTTTGGCCCTGTGTAATGACAGACAGTCATGGTATAAGTTCCTCTTTATCATCTTGGCTTCTATTACTGGCTGTCTGGGTCAGAAGTAAAGCCATTGAATGGGTTTGGACCTTTCCATTTTGTGAACTGATCTGTTGATCAAAATTGTCACCTATCCCTTGTATCAGGTCATCTACCTCACTCTTTAATCCAGTGAGATGCATGTTGGCATTTGCAACATGGGCCACTGATTTTTTGAATCTCAAAAGTTCATCATAGGAACATGTTACTCCGAAATCATGAAAGATCTTGACTTGTTCCTTGGAATCTTTCTGTTGCACAGCCAAAGCTACATGCAGAGGAGTTGCTAGGTTCTTTACTACTGATGTGATAATATTCCCTATCAAGAGAGCAGGCAGCAATTGCTCTAACTTTTGGCTTACTCTTGACAATATATAACGGAGAGTGTTGCTTTGATACTTAGAGCAGATATCTTTGTCAATGTGACTGTGATAGTTGCTCCTATCAATTTCAATGTTGCCTATCTCAGCCTTAATCTTTTCTGCTATTTTCTCAATTGCCTCACTGATATCATCTGTATCATCAGGTCTCATGTGGAATTCTTTGGCAGCACTTGATTGGAATTCGAATATTGATGTAATTCTGGTGACGATAGGGTAATCATATCTCCTCCAAATTTCTCAACTATCCTTGATTTCAACTGTCTATTAGGAAATCCTTTTCCACCTTCCTTTACATACCTAGTGTATATGTCAATGGAGTTGTGTATACTAGCTTTCTTTTCAACTAAATACTTGACAACTGGATCAAAACTACTATCTCTGGTATCAATACAGAGACCTTTACGTACTGCTGTCTCTACTGACTTTGAGACATTAAAGTAGTCTTGCAGTCCACATGATACCTTACATCTGCGACATGTAGATCTGTGAGAATCCCTCCCATTCTCACTCTTATCTGTTCAGATTGAGTCGGTGTCTTTTCTTTTCTTGCAAGCTTCCAAAATTTTCTCTTTTAAACCTTTTTCCAAGCATTTCCCCTTCCCTGTAGGCATATGCAGGCCGCCATCTCTCTGGGTGTTTGAAGTCATTTACAAATCACATTGTTCCCCACAAAAAAGACAGTGGTGAAGAAATGAAAACTTTGGCTGCTCTGATCGCCTTGCTGTTTTGGGCTTACGAATAAGATCTTCACTTGGACTTTACAAGGCTTCTGCTTTTTCACACAGAGCTTTATGAATGGTCTTCTTGTGACAGTACTTATCAACACACTTACGATGGAACAGACACTAACTGGTGGTCACCTATCTCTTGCTGTTGTATCAGCTCAGTATGAAGACAATCTCCATACTGTCTGCTTGCTCTGATTATCCTTCCTATTGAGGTTTGTGGATCTTTCCATGTGCATGAATATAGCTCCACAAAAAAGCACCAGTCCTCCATAGTTTCCATGAGCTTTTAGCTTTTTTTGCCAGTCAGCACATTGTGATTACATTGTGGTTAATCCAATCAGCATGTGGTTTAGCTAGATTTTCATGCTTGATGTACAGACACTATTCAAGGTTCATAGGGGGGAAATGCATTTAGCACTTACAAATTCTGAAAATGTGAATTAATATTGAAAGTATATGTAATAACGTGCACAAATACCCCTATATATTTAGTTCCCCACTCTGACAGGTGGCCAGCAAGTTGTTTAGTGAAGCTGACTCTATGAGTAACCATTTAGTATAATTAAATAAACTATGGACTTAATTGCAAGGTTCAGCCTGAAAAGCTCTTTTGTCTGCCGGACTAATTTCCTTCTATCTCTTCTGCTTCTTCTGTTTGTGTGTGTGTGTGCCACTATAGCTGGGGTGCATGGCAAGATGTTCGTAAGAAGCAAGAGGGAGATATGATGGTAGAGGATTGTGAAGAGGATGAGGATCCTCAGCCATTACTCACTCCTTTGTCTTCTCTACCTTCATCACTACACAACAACTTGAAGGTGACAAGGAACTGAAATAAAGTTTTAAGTAATCTATAGCCCATTAACACATAACGGTCCAAACGACAGATAACACACATATGTAATATATACCAACACTAACACTGTCCATACCAACACTAACACAGTCCATACCAACACTAACACAGTCCATACCAACACTAACACAGTCCATACCAACACTAACACAGTCCATACCAACACTAACACAGTCCATACCAACACTAACACAGGCCATACCAACACTAACACAGTCCGTACCAACACTAACACAGTCCATACCAACACTAACACAGTCCATCCATACCAACACTAACACAGTCCATACCAACACATAACATAGTTCATACAAACAAATAACAGTCTATACCAACAAATAACACAATCCATACCAACACATAACATTCCATACCAACAAATAACACAGTCCATACCAGCACATAACATAGTCCATACCAACAAATAACACAGTCCATACCAACTCATAACATTCCATACCAACAAATAACACAGTCCATACCAACACATAACATAGTCCATACCAACAAATAACACAGTCCATACCAACACATAACAGTCCATACCAACACATAACTGTCCATACCAACACATAACAGTCCATACCAACACATAACAGTCCATACCAAACATAACAGTCCATACCAACACATAACACAGTCCATACCAACACATAACACAGTCCATACCAACAAATAACACAGTCCATACCAACAAATAAAACAGTCCATACCATAACATAACACAGTCCATACCAACACATAACACACTCCATACCAACAAATAACACAGTCCATACCATAACATACCACAGTCCATACCAACACATACCCAACACGTAACACAGTCCATACTAACACATATAAACATAGTTCTAGATAATGTTATATTCAACTAACACAAGTGATATCATTTATTTAATTAGGTTATGGTGAGCAAGCTAGTCCAGCATTGAAATGACATTACAAATTGGCATGGTGTTGCTTGTCAGCATATTTAATATTTTCATTGTTGTTTTGGTGAACAAAACAAGCCCCTCACAAATGAATCTAATTGAGACTTTGACCTACATTGTTAGATTAGGGTACTGTGAATCTGCTGCATTTAGAAATCAGTGACCTTGAGCTGTTGCATCCGAGTGGACATGGACACTACTACTTGAGACCAAAGATTTTTTAAACGCTGTAAATTCACAATTTCCAAATCTACTGTTTTACAATGGTAAAGCCTAGAGTGTAGCAACAAATCTGATGTACTCATTTTCTAAATGCCACAGAGCATGAATCTACTTCAATCTGATTGCTCGCATATGACAAGCTACGTTCTACATTTATGGATATATATATGGCCAAAGTTCAAAGAGGTCAATGCGTGTCCGCCCCGTAGGTTACATACGGTAGTGTGAGTGCAATAGAAGAAACATATCAATTTCCTTCATTGCCTAGACTAGCACGGTTTACCTCAAGTTTGTTCTGTTACTAAAGAAAGATAAGACTTCATACCTTGCATAATACTATACTTGTGTTCATTGCAGAAAAGTCAGCTTGACTTCATCGAAGGCAAACTTATGTCTCATGAACAGAACAGGCCAGTGCACTCCACAGCCACTACAGCTCTAGGTGAGACTATTTACTAGAGACATTTTAATAAATGTGTACATGTGTGTACAATTTGAATGTAAATGTATTTGTCCAAAAACTTAATGTTAACTACGCTCAGGCGGCAGTTAGTATTAGAGCCTTAGCTCTCATCACAATATTGGGTGGACCTTACCTAATACATTGGCAGGTCTGAGCTGGCTGTTGGTCCTCAGACAGATGCATGTGTCCTTGCTTCGGAGCAGCTATCTGACGGTGGGTCCCACCCCCACATCTTCCCTGGGGGTGAGAGACTTGGCGAGCATGTGGTAATTGGTGCTATTCACTCTGCCTTGCCAGAGTCCCCCAACTCAGAAGTTTACACTACCTAACTAAATTCAAAGGAGGCCTGAATCGGAAGGTGGTGGGAGAAATTCATAGCCACCAGGCCTGCACTCGCAACTAAATGCAGCTGCCTGACTGCTTGCCATGGACTAACAGGTGTAATGGTTGCCTGCTCCTCTTATGGGCATGCTGTCCCCCTTCCCCTTAAGTTACCCTATATTAGAGCTCGGCGATATTAGATAATCACAGGCGATACGATACTTACCTGCATTATCGCGATAAAGCGATATATCACGATATTTCATAATAATATTTAACAAAGTAAATTTTATCCAAACTGAGCTTGCCGTGTTCATCAGCTTCCAGTCCAAAGTTAGTCCTTTAGGGTAAGACTGTGTTGCTTCCTTAAGCCAGAATTTCAACTCGCAGCTATTGCTAGCTACTTTAAAAACTTTGTGCTAGTACCGCGTTACAGCCATGTTTACAAACAATGAAACGGCTGTTCCTTTAATCTGTCATGCGCGTGAAGTTCCCGCATTAATTTAACGACCCGTACCAACGGTTTTCTGAGAAAACGATAATACCGTGCAAATGCAATTGAAATATAGTTTCGTGATGTCGGGTTTTTATCGCGGTGCAACGATAATACCGGTATATCGCCCAGCTCTACCCTATATACCTTACTAGTATCTATGATTAGGCCAAGATAATCCCTTCATTAACTACATTTAACTATGAAACTACCTTAAATGTGGATTAAATATTTATATATTTTAGGTGGAATTCCCCAAAGACCTTCTTCAACAGCTCCTGGATACTCTACAGACAAAAAACTACAATTTGAAGCTAGAATAATCACACAGTAAGTTTATATTTAAAACACAATGTATTGTGGAACAAGATTTTCTTTTTAATGTAGCCTTCCTCACATGAAGTAAGTGAGTACTACTGCCCTTGAGGGAGGGGTATTACTTAGAGTGTAATAAATAAGTTCCTATCAAATTCTGTCACATAATAACATAATTCACCTTAATCAGTTTGTTTGAATTGGTAAAGCATCATCAGTATTACTGACAGTAGTGTGTGCATTCATGAATACATGCGTCAAGAAATGGGAACAAAAAAGATGACGGATTACAACAACAGTGTTGATGTAATCCTAATTTGTAATTGTATGATTACATAATCCAAAGTAATTGTAATTGGATATAAAAAACAAAGTAATTGGAAATTGTAATTGTTTTTACTGTAAATCTATTGCAATTACAAATTACTGTTCAAGATATGATACATCAAATTCCGCAACTTTTAAGAGTGAACTTATGCAATATTCATTCATCATTTGCATCACAAGTTATTTATGTGTCATAATCTATTAAATAAGAGGCTCTAATAGTGTGGTTTCACACTTCCGAACTCCTTCTTGAGGTGGAGAATCCCTGTCATGGCCTTTGACCACTAGCTCCTTGTATTCCAATTCAAAAAAAGTAGTGCAAAGAGAATCCTCTAGACTAGTTTACTATTCCTTCAATTCAATACATACCATGTTTAAAACTAGTGCCCAAACTTACAAGCAGTTATTTTTGTGAGTGATATAATAAAATAATTAAGTCCAGCTCCTATCAATGCCATGTTTGTGTGCAAAGTATTTCTTGATTGAGCAGCAGTACTTTAGCATCACACTGTGCAGTTGAAGTTAGCTGCGTTCAATGGCTATCAGTACTCTCTTCTTTCTCTATTTATCGACCGCCATTTTTTGTTTGTTTTTGCTTTCCCTTCTGTTAATGTGCTCATGTTGTTGCAAAATATGTCCCTGTCTATAGCATTTTATACAAGACCCCCTCGTTTAAATAAAAAAAATCCTTGTACCACATGTAATTGATGAAAAGTAATTGTTGTAATTATAATCATTACAATTTCTTGATAGGTCCCTCAAATTAATAATCGTAATTATAATGATTACTTTTTCTAGTTATGTATTTGGTAATTGTAATGAGTACATTAGCACGAGTATTACCACGGGTAACCCTGCTATTCGGGATTAATTGTACAAGTACGTGATTGAAATAGTGTGCTATTTCAATTGCTTTACGAGTGTTATTTATCCCTAATGGCATAGGTTATCCGTGCTATCACTTGCTAATAGTAGGCCAGCATTTTTTAAATAATCATTTGCACTGTAGCTGCACTGTATTGTTCACTCACTAGCTCTGTAATTCAGGATTAGCTTTCTCTGGAACTTCGTTTTCAACCTATGACTCCTCCTAAACTGTTGAATAAATTCCTTCTAATACGGGTAGAATTTCTGCGCTAAGGAATGGCATAGTCTCCAACTAGAAACTACTTGAACTGTATGTTTCCAACGCTAGAGTTCCACACAAGCGCACTTACCCGTACTATTTCACTTAGTTTCCATGCTATTTCATTTTCCACGTGCGATTTCAATTGAACAGTGATTTTTTCATACATTATTGAGTGGCAATTTACACGCCGTACTATTACTGATGTAATCGTAAAAACACTGATATACAATTGAGTTTCCAATGAGAGGACAATTTTGTTCTGCAGCAATTATCCTTTGTTAAGAGACTATTCTCTGTTGGGAGTTTGATGTTTGTTGCTGTTGTTTTATTTAATGGCATTTTCCAGACACAATTCAGAAAATGCACAAATTTAAGGAGTATAATGTTGATATAAGCTGCATGTTCATAGTTATAGCATTACCTACATCCTCCATTGCACTCTCAACTTATTCTTGAAAAAAAGTTTTCTCCCAATTATTATTTACCTCTGAATTGTACTAATGGAGTGTATCCTATATCCCAAAGCATTGGATTGATAATAACTATAATAGACTCCTTTCTTCAAAATTTGTTTTACCAAACCCAAATATTACTTCACGAGATCTTAGTGAGGTGCCACGCTTCGAGAATATTATAGTAGCTACCGGAAAACGTGAACCCAGCTTTCCATGGAAATTGTCTGGTAAAAGGTCTTACCTAGTCGAGAGCACAATGTGTTAGTCCACAGCAATTGGCAGTAGATGTGATTACTATCTGTTCATAGAAATGTAATTCACTCAAAGGTACAGGAACCCAAGTGCTCCACTGTCTGGATGTTCATTCAAAGATGGTGTAGGAGTTCCCGATAGACCGTTCTACGGGCTCCTAACTTACAACTACAATTCAGACACTCAGCAAAACTTTTTAATCATTGACTGGTAAAGGGTTTGCAACATAACAGAATGCATGTATACGTAATAGTTCATAGTATAGTCAGTTAGCTGGGCCGGCTCCCCCCCCCCCCCCCCAGTGACGGAAGTCACGGCATTCAGCCTGGCAGGCAGTCGTATGGTACGGCCTCTACGACTCTTCCCGACTATTCGGAGGGCAGGACGAACATCACTTGCGTCCTTACATCCAGCTGTGGTAGGTGGAGGGTCTGGAGCTGAAGGTGCCGACTGATGAGCAGACAAGGGAGATGACACCGGCAGTGATGGCCTGACTGGATCCAATGCTGCGTTATCCTCAAGACCAAAATCCTTATCCAGGAAGGCAGGCTTAAGTCGATCAACCGACACCGTGTCACGTCGGCCATTAATGTCCAAAGTGCAGAACTTTGTAGCTCTAGCCAGGACCCGAAATGGACCATCATATGTGCACTGTAGGGGAGTACGATGAGCATCGTGTCGAACAAATACAAATGCACAGGTCTGCAGGGTGGCTGGTAAATGGGCCGTATGTTGACGATGGTGCGAGGTTTCTTGTGGGCGCACACTAGCTATAGTAGTACGAAGACGAACAAAAAAATCAGACACCACGGGGTCGACAGAAGATGTTGCAGCATCAAAAAATTCCCCCGGAAGGCGGAGTGTTGTACCAAACACAAGCTCTGTAGGTGCACATTTCAGATCCACCTTAGGTGCAGACCAGAGACCGAGCAGAACTAAAGGTAAGTCATTCGCCCAATCCGGTCCGATCAGGCGAGCTCGAAGTGCTGCTTTCAACTGCCTATGGAAGCGCTCCACGATGCCATTCGATTGGGGATGATAGGCTGTAGTGCGATGCAATTGAGCGCCGAGTAGCCTGCTCAAGGATGTCCACAGAGCTGAAGTGAATTGGGGACCTCGATCAGAAGTAATATCTGATGGCACCCCAAATTGCGCTATATGGTGAGAGAGGAGAGCACGAGCACATGAGTCGGCAGTATCGTCTGACATTGGAATAGCCTCTGGCCACCTGGTATAGCGATCAATGATGGTAAAAAGGTATGTGTAGCCCCGAGACACTGGTAGTGGTCCCACTATATCAACGTGGATTTTTTTTAAATGACGATCCGGCAGATGTCCATGTTCTAGAGGGGCAGAAACATGCCGATGGACTTTGGCTTTCTGGCAGGAAAGACAGGTTTTGGCCCACATACCGACCTGCTTATTCATGCCATGCCAGACAAAACGTTCTGCTACCATCTTCCGCGTCGCTCTGACTCCCGGATGTGCAAGCCCATGGATGACATCAAAAACCTTGCGCCACCAAGTTGGAGGAACAATGGGTCGTGGGGTTCCCGTGGACAGATCACACAATATCGTGGCATTGGAATCCGAAATCGGTATGTCTGCGAGGACCAAACGGGTGATAGCAGTACGGTATGCTTGAACTGCAGGGTCAGACTTCTGAGTTTGGGCCATGCCAAAAATGTCAATGTCAGGCAGGCCAGCAGACATACACGCTTGACCACCGCCAAGTTCCACACGCGAAAGGGCGTCAGCAACCGTATTGTTGCGTCCATGGATATGCCATATGTCTGTTGTGTATTCAGCCACCAAAGCAAGGTGACGCTGTTGTCGTGGAGTCCAGTGATTCGAGCTACTGGCAAGGGCAAAGGTGAGAGGTTTGTGGTCAGTATAAATGTGGAAACGCTGGCCTTCCAGGAAAAACGAGAAATGTTTGACCGCCGAATACATTGCCAGAAGCTCACAGTCAAAGGTACTGTAGGATCGCTGAGTGTTGTCCAACTTTCGTGAAAAATAGCCAATGGTTTCCAACAGCCATCCAGAAACTGCTCAAGGACCCCTCCAATAGCTAGGTCCGATGCGTCAACAGTGAGGCAAGTTGTGGCACTAGCACTGGGGTGGACAAGCAGAGTGGCAGAGGCTAAGGCCTGCTTGGTGGCCTCAAAGGCCGCCTCCGACTCCGTGGTCCACTGGAAGTCCCGACCCTTGGCATGTGATAGGTCAGGCTTGTAGCAGCATGCGGAATGAATCTGTGGTAGAAATTCACCATGCCTAGAAACTCAGACAGAGCTCTGGCATCCTGTGGCTGAGGAAAGTGACGAATGGCCTCAACTCGGTTGAGTAACGGTTCAACTCCATGTGCCGTAACCCTGTGACCCAGAAAATCAATAGAATCGACACCAAAAACGCACTTCGCTACATTCACAACAAGCCCATGATCCGCTAGCCTCTTGAAAAGGAGACGAAGATGGCGCTTATGGTCCTTGGCATTCAAGCTGGCTACCAAGATGTCATCCAAATACACAAAGAGGAAATCCTCCAGCCCACGACAGACCTGATCCATTAATCTCTGAAATGCTTGGGCAGCATTCCTGAGACCAAATGGCATGCACAGGAACTCAAAGAGACCAAAAGGCGTGATCACTGCCGTCTTTGGGATATCAGCTTCAGCCACTGGAATTTGGTTATAGCCTCGTACCAGGTCAATCTTCGAAAAAATAGTCTTGCCCTTCACAATTGTGCAGAAAAATCGTGTATGTGTGGCACCGGGTAACGATCATGTGTTGTAGCTTCATTCAGACGTCGGTAATCACCACAAGGGCGCCAATCTCCTGGAGTCTTCTTCTCCACCATATGGAGGGGGGAAGCCCAAGTACTAGAAGAGTGACGAACAATTCCTAGTTTCTCCATTTCGGCAAACTCACGACGAGCAATAGCCAGTTTGTCAGGTGAGAGCCTGCGAGCCTTGGCATGTATTGGCTGATTTCTTCTTCAGTAGCCATCTCCTCATCGATATCCATACAAGTCACATTATTGATGCACAAACTTATGAGAGTGTCCCTGTGCGACATGACCCAACTCCAGCTCCTAGATTGAATGCTTGTCTGACCAACGAGTTTGCCTCTATCATCAAGGAGTATCCGTCTATCACGCAACCACGGTTTTCAACAGCGATTGTCCAACATGGTGTTGAACACTGCATTCCTACATCAGGTCCGCCCCCAGCATTGGACGCTGAACATCAGCCAAGATGAAAGGCCAGCTAAATTTACGAAACCCTAAATCCAAGAGTATGGTTCTGGTGCCAAATGTCCTGATCTTGGTGCCATTCGCAGCCACCAATGGCTCTCCATCTCGCATACGCCGATCTTGGGAAGAGGCTGGGAAAACACTGATCTGAGCTCCAGTATCCACCAGGAACTTATGTCCAGAAGCGCGATCCCACACGTACAGCAAATGGCTGTGGTTCTGGCCAGCGACCTGCGCCACTAGGTCCTGGCCCGCTCGTTTCCCGGAGGTGTGGGTTGTTCACTTGTTTGAGGCGTGAAGGAACATGGAGGTCTACAAGCCCTGGCCTTGGCACCATACTTCGCATGATACCAGCAAAGAGAAGGTTTCTCAGTATTAGCATGCCTGTTTCCATATCGTCGGCTGGGTAGCTGCGCTGATCAATGGCGAGGCACGTTTAGCTGCCATAATGACGTCAGCCTTCCGGGCTAGGTCGTGAAGGCTATCAGCAGCCAGTGCCGCCACTTGTACCCGAACATCCTCAGGTAGCTGGCGGAGGAATATCCTGCGAAGGATGATGTCTTTGTCAACCACAAGGCTTTGAATGTGAGCACAGAGTTGGGATGGTTTCCAGTCCCCCAGTCCTGCAAGGTCCAGCAGTCGATCAGCCTTCTGATCGTCAGTAAGACCGTACACCTCCATCAACTTGCCTTTCAAAAACTGGTACTTACAGTAGAACCTCAGAGTTACGAACCCCTGGGGAAAGTAAGGTGTTCGTATCTCCGAAATGTTCGTAACTCTGAAACTATTACATCATAATTATGTCGTCATTATATTAATAAAATTATTGTGAATAATAATTATTAGAATTGCTTTAAATAATCACATACAGTAGCTAGAACTTCAGATTATAATCTGGATTAAGCTCATGGTACAGCATTTTGGCCTTCTCCATTAATAAAACACCACTGACAGGAGTTCCTTTGTGCCTTTCTTGGAGAAACCATAAATGAATGGCTTTATCAAAGGTACTGTCATCAGCTCTTCTCACTATGCATCTTTTTT
>WLWI01002298.1_pt1 | contig 16511 bp, 12 predicted proteins | sample 6701501 | NCBI WGS metagenome assembly WLWI01 (sample SAMN12718690, study PRJNA515312) | sponge metagenome | isolation source: marine sponge | host: Mycale hentscheli | place: New Zealand: South Island, Marlborough, Capsize Point | collected 2014-11-01
TTTTAGTTAAAGCTTTGTTGAGATAAATATTATAATATAAAAATAACCAAAAGTTTTTAAATTAAACAATTTAATTAGGGGCAGGGGTAATATCCCCTCACGAGTTACAAAGATCATGAAAAAGTATTATTTTGTGAACCTACTAATATTTTTGTTTTATTTTTTGGTTATGTACTTAGCTTGCTATGACAGAAATAGTAAGCCTACCCATTTTAGCTGTTTTGAAAAACACCCTTAAGGGTTAAGTGCTGCTTTAGATAACAAAAATGGAGGTAATATTTGGGACTTCTTGTTTAATGGCATAAAGTCATATTTTTCTGGAGCCTGTCACGTATTTGAATGCTTATCAGTCTGTTGGTATAAAACTTTAAAATCAATTCAACTAAATTACAATTCAAGCATCCTGAACAAATTCAAGCATTACTCATAGCATATTATGATGTTTAACTTTACCATTTTTTATTTGTAGCTTATAAAGCTCGTTCATATAATAAATGTGTATATTGAGAAAGTGGATTAAATTATGTGTTCAACTAAACTGCCAGACAAGAATTGTCTTATTGAACTCCCACCAACCTTTGCACACCACTAGCTTTACATGTACTCTGTTTTTATTTTATTTATATTTAATGTTTGTAAAGGAATTATATTTAATGATCTCAATGGTAAAGAATTATCATACACAATCCGTCTTCGACATGAAGTAGGCCAATCTAATTCTTGGCAAACAATCCAAAATTCTCCAAACTTTGAACTTCCAGGTCCAAGGACTACTAACTTGTAAGTTTTATATATCCCAATGGTAAAATATACTACACTTGATTTTTAAATACATGATATTGTTGTGGTGTTTGTATCAGTGTATGTTCGATATCTGTTTAGGGCGAGTGATCAAAGCTAGTAAGTCAGCATTAGGAGTCTTGAAACTGTATGGTAATTTCTTAGAAATGCTTTATTTTCAAGTGCAATATGAGCGGTTACTACAGGAAGACACTTTTCTATAAATAGAACTTAGCCTTTTTTAGTTGTTGAGTGTCTTTTATCACAGCTATTGGCATTTTAGAATAAATTAGATACTACAGTAGCTACAATTTGTTGGGAAAATTGAAGCAATTTTGTATTGTTAGCTATAATTAATGATGAACAGCTATATACTTTTTGATGTCTTGAAACCACTAATGTCATCCTTAACTACAGAAATAGCCACTAGAAGGCTAACTTCGGGTAAAAGAAATCATTGAACAAATTTTGAAGTGAGTTTAAAATCTCTAAGTTTGTCACATACTAACTTTTTTTTGCAAAGGTATGAGACAAGCCAGATGTAGAGATGGTATTACCAGAGCTGATCATGATGCAACAGCATTGTTTGAGGAAGAGAATTTGTTTTGGATACAGATATATTATTTGTTATTATAAAATAAATTTTCAATAAATAACTATATAATAATCTAACTTGGCAGGCTCACTTTTATTTTGTCCTCAAGCATACCACTAATGCAATGAATTGTAATAATATTATGCTTGTGCTGCAAGTGGTTACTATGGCACTGAATATATTATTCTAGAAAAATTCAGGTCTGAATTATCTACCTGGGACTACTGAGATGTAACTAATATTAATTTTACAGATATATAACAATTTATGTAGTGATAAATACTCTATAAAACACTTTTGTACCTTGGCCAAATTCAATTATGCTCTTAAGTTGACAGGAAAAATTGATCTACAATTTACATAAATTTCTTTAGATATCTTAGGGAAGGTTTTGTGCAGCTTCAGAAAATGATAGGTGACGCTATTTTGGAATGGACAGCACGGAAGTCTAACCTAAGTTTTGAACCACTTTCTGAATCACTACAGGTAAGGAATTATGACGTTATAGACAGATATTGATTAGAGTCAATAAAAAACTCCTTTATTTGGTCACCATATTTTTGCTGAGCAGCTAACTAGAATAGTTTTGATTGCAAACTGTATTTCCTGATAGACTCGAGATTTTATCTTAAAATTTTGTTTGGGGGGATTTCAAGCCAAGTCCACTGCCCACTGTATATAAGGGAAAAAGGCAGACAAGACTTTATGTACTCAAATAAATAATTCTCCGTGTCAGTTCTTTATGTAGGGATGGAGTAACTATTTGCTAAGAAAGCTTCATGCAAGTAAAAATATCAACTAGATTTTCATTCATAGTTAAAAACACGAGGCATCACTTTATACTTATCTCACTTCATTTTGTCGACAAAAAATTCTTCCGTGTGCAATTTAAACTCTCTTTTGTGGAACTTTTCCAATATTTTTAATTCATGGCTGTTACCACAACAACTTTGGTATAAATATATATTTAATAGTTAAACTATGGGTCTGAGAGGTTATTTAGTGATAATTCCAGGAGTTGCCACAGTTTAACTATTTTATACCATAGTTACCATTTCAAACAGTGTTAAAGATCAACTAATGACTGGGTATTGTTGTTTTGTGAGTGAAAAATATGACCAACTTGCAGCGAGAGTCACTTGAAATTAGCTAGCTACCTGACTATAAATTGTGTACTTTGTTCACTTTCAAACAAAACGTGGTAATAAAGTGATGATCCAGTGAGATTCACAAGACAAGATGTTGTAGTGCAATGAATAATTCTCCTGGTGCAAAGGAAGTTTCATACAAGTAAAGAAAGAATCGATTTTTCTTCATAACTGAAAGGACCATGACAAATCATTTTTACCATAATAATATTCTCACCCAAAATTTATTCTGTGTAATGCAATTTGAACACAGAGTTATGTATTGTCTGCGCGAGATTTTGGAAGTGTGATATCATATTTTTAGGTGATATGACAGATACTAAGAAACTATAGTATAAATATACGTGTGTGTGTTATTGAGTTGGTGTGTTAAGATATTTTTGATTACTATGTTTAGCAGTATTCTCTGTTCAGCCAATAATTTCTTTACTTTATTTCAGAAAATACTGCTATTATTATTTTCATTCACAGTCATGACTGAATTATTGTGTTTCATGTTTACAGCAATTTCCTTATCCTGAATACAGGATTGATGACTTTTTGACAAGCGTCAATATAATTCTTCCTCTAGTGTTTGTACTAAGTTTTCTGTACACTTCTGGAATAGTTATTAAAGTAAGTTACATAATTTAAGTTAATCATTATACAGAATGCATACAACAGCAATACAACTCAGATTCAAGCTTATGACCCTTATGGGGTTGCCAGTGATTTAGCCTTTGAGTTTCACAGTCCCCAATTATTGCTAGTCCTTAAGTACTTCTCTCTATGCTGCTAACAGCACTTCATTTTGTACAGTTTAATATTCAATGGGACCACCAGTAAGTACAATTAGAACACATTTTGCATTAACTTGAAACACTTCTACATTTAACGTATAAGAATGCAGCATGCTGGACTATTCAACAATCTAAGAGTAAATATTTGTCTTCAAAGAGGCAAAATTTTCATTACTAAAACAAGAATCAAGGGATGACTGGTTTGATTCAGGTGACATGCATTTGTATACACATTGACCCTTTTGAATGAGAGGCTAGTCTCAATAGATATAATTATTCTCTGCGGTATACTCTGTCTATTGAAGTCTTTTTCTCCCTCAATAACAAACTAATGTAACAGCACATCATTGATAGCTTTCATATACTCACCAGTCTCTCTCGACTCAGCGGTCTCTCTCGACTCAGCGGTCTCACTCAACTCAGTGGTCTCACTCGACTCAGCCAGTCTCACTGGACTCAGCAGTCTCACTGGACTCAGCGGTCTTACTAGACTCAGCAGTCTCACTCAACTCAGCAGTCTCACGGACTCAGCAGTCTCACTCAACTCAGCAGTCTCACTGGACTCAGCAGTCTCACTCGACTCAGCGGTCTCACTCGACTCAGCAGTCTCACTCGACTCAGCGGTTTCACTGAACTCAGCAGTCTCACTAGACTCAGCGGTCTCACTGGACTCAGCGGTCTCACTCGACTCAGCGGTCTCACTGGACTCAGCAGTCTTGCTAGACTCTGCAGTCTCACTGGACTCAGCCGTCTCACTCGACTCAGCGGTCTCACTGGACTCAGCAGTCTCACTTGACTCAGCGGTCTCACTCGGACTCAGCGGTCTCACTCGACTCAGCGGTCTCACTGGACTCAGCAGTCTTGCTAGACTCTGCAGTCTCACTGGACTCAGCAGTCTCACTCGACTCTGCAGTCTCACTCGACTCAGCGGTCTCACTGGACTCAGCAGTCTCACTCGACTCTGCAGTCTCACTCGACTCAGCAGTCTCACTGGACTCAGCGGTCTCACTGGACTCAGCGGTCTTACTCGACTCAGCATCTCACTCTACTTGTCAGTCATCAATCTCCCTCAACTCGTCAGTCAATCAGCAATCTCGCTCGACTCACATGACTCGGCAGTCTCACTCGACTCAGCGGTCTCACTCTACTTGTCAGTCATAAGTCTCCCTCATCTCGTCAGTCAATCAGCAGTCTCACTCGACTCATCAGTCAGCAGTCTCGACCTATCAGTCAGCAGTCTCGATTCGTCAGTCAGCAGTCTCACACTCGACTCGTCAGTCAGTCAGCAGTCTCATCCATCATGTGTGAGCAACATGTAAGACAGCAGCTGATTTTGCTCATAGAGGATCAGCCCCTCCCCTCCAGTATGTTTAGGACAGCCACAAGAGCAGTCCTGAACAAGCGACTCATTCGTGCGATTACTAGTTGTAACCTTACCGAACAATACTACATGTAATGATATTCATGTTCTTTCTCTATCTTATATCATGTCATCCCCTATATATAATATGTGTGTTGTGAATTGTCATGTCAAAAGTAGTTCATGCATGGCCGAGGACTTATTTCGTCTTTACGCACAGAAAAGGGAACCAATGCTGCATAAGTAAAAATAAGTCATAAGCACCTTAACAGGGAATAACAAAAACAAACAAGCAAAATGTGGCGAGCTATATATTAGAGAAAGAATAAGAGTACTGTTTGACTGTTTGCCATTGACCCAGCTAAGTTTCATTGCACAGGATATACAGTGTACCGTCAGAGTACTGCTAGATATTATCTTGATGGGTTATCTTCAATCAAGAAGTACTTTGGCACACGCACTCTGTTTGATAGGAGCTAAAATTGATTATTATATTATATTACTTGCAAATATGATTATTGGTGAGCAAGTGAAGCGAGCAAGACCTATCAGGGGTAATTCAATCAAAAATCATTACCCGAATCATCCAATGGAATTGAATTGTTTACTGCTTTGAATTTTCTTTTGTGAGTGCAGTTAATACTTACAAATTTACTGGAGTTCATTTTCTATTCGAATGAGTGGCGGTGGTAAGTTAATGCTCTATTTGTTACATTTATATGCCTTACACAGCAATGTCCAATAGTCTAACCATGAAGGTAAGTCTTGTGTTGGTATGTCCAGTGAAGTGTGTGTGAAAGTGTTGTGCGTTACAGCTACTGCTTAGCTAAACAATAGCACACAATAAACATTTAATAGGCAGCTAAATATATTTTAGCTGCCTTTACAGGTTTTCTGGCTACTACAACAGTAATATAGGGTTAGGTTCAGACCTGTGTGATAATTCCTTAGAAATCCCTGCCATTAATTTTTGTCTTTTTGTTGTTGTTGTTTTATTTTAGTCAAACAGTTGTGACAGGTGGTTACTATGACATTGAAACCCTTTTACCATAAATACATAATTAAAAAAACTGGACCCTTTTAATAGCTGGAATGTTGGGAGTTAAAATTAAGCATATAAAAACACTGTAGTTTTACGTAGCCTACGGGAGGCTAGCTTACATTTGTGCTCAAGCACACCACTAGTATACAGCTGCATGTAAGTTGGTGTACTCATGGTTTGGATCGAATTGAACGAATAGTGAGCTATTCAGGAGGATTCTCTTTGCTTGGCTACTTTTTTTAGAAGAAGCTAGAGGTCAAATGGGCATGCCAGGGATTCTTCTTTTTATACCTGGACCTCCGGAAGGAGTTCAGAATTTGGTAAATGAGGCCACAGATTTTGTGTATGGAGAATAGCATTGAAATATAAATGCAACCTTTATTTTAATGCAAAAGCTAGTCAAGTTTATTTTTGTTTAGTTATAATGTATTGTTGATGAATAGATGTAATGATTTTGTTTTGTAGGAACTCGTGTTGGAGAAAGAAACAAGAATTAGGGAATCAATGCTCATGATGGGTCTCAAGCAATGGGTGCTATGGGCAAGTTGGTTCATCAAACAACTTATGTTTCTCTTGGTACCCATCTTTATCATCACATTCTTAGTAAAGGTAAAATTGACTCAATTTTACAAAAATGAAATGAAAACTAAGTTTTAATTTTTTTATTATCCTATATCCATTTTATAGCTAATTCCTATTTTAAATTAAAAGATTAGGTAATAGCTGTGGCTATGTTAACAGTAAAGTCTAGCAACAAAAAAAACTCAATAATCGAGGAACTGGTTTTGCAGAACAATGCCTTACCAGTTTAATGTAAATGGTTTTTTGCAGTAGAGTATAGCTTGAGTAATACTAAAGTCATGATGACCGCTAATCCTGATGTAAAAGGATGAGGTGTGCTATGAAAATTTAAGGTATACAGAATTTACTTCACCACCAGTGTATTAGTTACATCAGTACCAACATTCATGACTTTGAAAAATCTATATAAAAGTATGCTGTCTGTCAGTAATGATGATGGTGTGTATTTCATTAATAATTTATCAGTTTGTAAAGTGTTATCAATGGTGGTATGTGCATTGCTGAGCTGAGTTGGTAAAGTGTCATTAGTAATGATGAATATTTACCGTGTTAGTATATCATGAATTACATGGGTCAAGGTTAGAAGTGAGAAAAATGCGGACTAATGCAATTAAACCAAGGAGTAGAGGATAATAACAAGGGATAAGAATACCTTATGTTACTGCATTCCTTATTAGGAAAAGTTATAGATCAGGCGCCACTGTATGACGGGGTACTGGCTAGTCCACTAATAATATTATGTGCTTTGTCTGTTTGTTATTTTGATTAGTTTTTCTTGTTTCCAAGAACTGGCTGGCTTGTTATCTTCACCTTATTTATGCTTTATGTTTGCTCAATGATCTCCTTTTGCTTTTTGATCAGGTAAGTTTATATTTATTTCTTAAATTTAATGTATTTTTATCACTATTGTTTTTTTGTATCTATAGCGTATGGTTTAATTCTGCTCAATTGGGTCTCATTATTGGAATTTTAGCATGGTTTGGTAGCTTTTGTCCATTTCTTTTTCTAGTGATGCGATACAGAGCAATTTATTTGTAAGTTGTAGCAAAAGTTTATTGTAACAAACACTATATAATTAGCTTAAAGCTACTATCATGTATCATGTAACTATAGTTGCTAATGGGTCATTATATTGTAATAATATTTTATGCAGCAAGAAAATATTTAATTCTGTCTTTGAATATATTGGCAATCTGTGCTATTGTTATTTAAACATTGTAACTTGATTTAATTATTTCTATAGCATTTTATTAAGTTTGTCATGTTTACTTTCGAACACTGCTTTTGGATTTGGAGTGGAAATTATAGCACGTCTTGAGCAACGAGATGTTGGAGTTTTATGGCAAAACATAGGAGATCCAATCACTTTAGACAGTAGTTTCAATTTGGCGTGGGTCATTGGCATGTTACTAATTGACAGTTTCATTTACATGATTTTAGCATGGTGAGTGCAACATAGACTCAAATCAGTTGTATGTTGGAGTATTAAGCATGTTGTATTAATATTTTTTTCAGTGCAATTTAGTTGTGTATTAATTTGTGTGTGAAATTTTGATATAGGTATGTGAATGAAGTGAAGCCTGGTAAATATGGAATTCCAAAGCCCTTCTATTTTCCATTCTTGAGGTCATATTGGTGCAATTCTGAACGTCATAAGAAAGTAATATATGAAGTTGTCTTCTTTTGTAAAAATTACTAGTTCATTAAGTATTTTTATTATAACTGTATGCTGTGGCTAAGGTATATGTCATAGGGCTAGTACACACCTGGAGATTATTCGTGATGTTCACTGTTTAAATTTCACTTCACTTAATTTATCATAGATAAATGCTCAGACTCTTGTAGACAAAGATCTTTCAGCACATGAGATTATTCAAACAAAACTTGATGTGGGAATTAGCATCAGAAATCTTACTAAAGAATACTCCGACGTAAGTTAGAAATGTGGTAGTTCAAAGAAGAAATATCTTAATAAAAATGTTATATTTTTTATAACATAAATGTTCCTAGCTAATAATTATACTAATAAATCTCTTACTGTTGTAGTTGTTAAAAAACAAAGGCATCAGAAAATATGCAGTGAGCAATTTTTCCTTAGATATATATAAAGGACATATAACAGCATTATTAGGGCATAATGGAGCTGGGAAAACTACAATAATGTCTGTACTCTCAGGTAGGTCCACATATTGGTTTATCTATGTTGTTTAGTGACATGTATTTTCAGGCTTATTTTCACCAACTGAAGGAACTGCTATAATTAATGGATTCAATATTTTGACAGACATGGACTTAATTCGAGGAAGTTTTGGAATCTGCCCGCAGCATAATGTTCTATTCGATCGATTAACAGTGAAAGAGCACTTCAATTTCTTTATGCTACTTAAAGTGAGCATGGTTTGTTTTGTTATTAGCTAATTAATGTCATTTCATATTATAGGGAATTCATGATAACAACATTATTAAAGTTGAAGTGGAGAAAATGATCAATGATTTGCAGCTTTCCAAGGAACGAAATACTCAAGCAGGCATTCTGTCTGGAGGCATGAAGAGAAAATTAAGGTTGGCCAGTATAAGTAAGGCTTAGATTCAAACATTCTGTTTAACAATAAGCTAAATATGATGTAATGTAGTGTTGGCATTGCTCTCATTGGTTGTCCTGATGTCGTTATCTTGGATGAACCAACTACTGGTATGGACGCATTTTCTAGAAGAGCCACTTGGAAAATTCTTGCCAAATACAAGCACAATCACTGCATTCTCATGACCACACATTTAATGTACGCACAAGAATCAGTATTTAGTGATTGTGAAGTGTAGAGCTGAGTAATGAAAGCATTCTTTTATCCAGTAACTTTATTGATGCACTAGTGAGAACTGAGATTGAGAACTTATGTATTTAATCTCACAAACTAATAACCTACAATTATCTGTGCTAATGTACTCCATCCTTTTTTATGAAAACATTAATTGTTCATGTGTCTTATTTTATCCAAATAATCATTCTTGAGGATAAGAGGATATATTATCATAGGGATGAAGCTGACTTACTTGGAGATCGCATTGCCATTATGGCAGAAGGAAAGCTTTGCTGCTCAGGATCACCTCTATTTTTAAAACGCAGGTAACTTAATTTTCCTAAGGTACATTATGTTCTCATCAAATGAGTCACCCCACTCTGATACAGCCATTCACACTTTTCTTTTCATTGCTAGCATAGCATTGCCCAGTGAATGATGAAGTGTGGTAAGGTTGTGGATAGATTGCTGTGACCAATAAGATCATTATAATGGTTTCCCACTATAGTCGTATCTATATAATACTGTGCTTGTGTGTCAGTAATGAAGACAATGACCAACCACAATGACCAACCACCGATTGTGTGTGTTCATGAATAATTCATGAGCTGATTGGAGTTGGTAAAACATCATCATTACCTGAATGGGGGGAAATGTTAGACAAGGGGAAAAAACAACTTTCTCTGGATTTGAACCTGCAACTGCCTATTGTGGAGTGTGCACACAACCATTAAACCGTAGGGACCTAATAGTTTGGAGTATACTGCAGGTTCAATGACCTTGTGTTCAGTGTTTCAAGATACTCCAAACTATTAGGTCCCTACGGTTTATTGGAGTATCTTGAAACACTGAACACAGGGTCACTGAACTGAATTGGGAGAGAGTGTTCATCTACAGTAGCTAACCGTAATGGGAGTATAGGAGATGCAGAGCAGTATCAGAATGCAAGGGTCAATGCAGGTGAGAAAAAGCTGCCTGATGTAACTACTTCAATGAAGTAGTGAAAGAAAATACACATGCAGCCGGGATGGCTGAGGAAAAAAAGAGAGCAGGAGAGGAAAATACTACCTTATGCAACTGCACTCCTAATTAGCATAAGTTAGTACGTCAGGCGTCACTATGTGGTGGGGTACTTACTAGTTTCATAAAAATATCACTTTTTGTATAGAAAAATTACTCGGGCTATAATATAATAGCATGGGTAACCGTGAGCCTAGTGCTATTTCAATCACTTTACCAATTAATTCTGAATAGAACAGGTGGCCATGCTATCACAGGTTTTTTTAAAATCATTTATACTGTAGCTACTATGTATCATACTCACTATCTCTGGATTTCAGGATTAGCTTCCTCTGGAACTTTGTTATAAATGTTATGGCTCCTTTCTGCATGAAAGAATGACATAGTCTCTGACTCAAAACCACTTCAACTATACATTTCCTGGCTATTGCTGCACATGTGTGCAACTGTATTTCACTTAGCTACCTTACTATTTTACTAGTTGCAGTGCTATTTCACTTCCCTATGCAATTTTTTTTTGCAGATATGGTATTGGATATCATATGACACTTGTAAAGCAACCCTTATGTAATGCATTCAAAATTGAGAGCCTGGTGAAATCATTCGTACCCTTAGCAGAAAAAGTGGCGAATATTGGAATGGAACTTTCTTTTATTCTTCCAACTAAAACTGCTTCTGAATTCCCCAATCTGTTTGACAAATTAGAAAGTAAGTTCAATGTTGTTGTTGTTTATTTTTGTTAATGTTGTGGTAATGTGGTAAGTGAAATGTGGTTTTTTTTGATGTGGTCTTTGGTTGGCAAAGTTTGCATGCACATACTATGTAGGTCCAAGCCATAGTCCAAGCCATGTATGTAAATTGAGTTCTGGGGCACACACATCCCAATATAAGAAGCATTTGCGACTCCACACAAGTTCACAATATGCATGAATCAAATGATAATGGCTTTAATTATATCAAAACATATTGTAAGTTGAAAAGGTTTACTACTTTAATCATAATATTGCTTTGTTGTAATAGAAAAAAACCCTGATGTTTTTAGGTATGAAAGAATACTTAGGAATTGCTAGCTTTGGAATTTCAGTTACGACTATGGAAGAGGTTTTTGTAAAGGTGGGACAAGTCACTGATGAAACCTTACAATCAAAGTATGTTACTAATCTGTTTATATAACACCTTGATGTTTTTTATGCTTATAGGGTGTGCAAGAGAGTATCTGAGGAGAAACTGAGGAAAGGTTTTAAGAATGTCAAAGATCAATCAACCGGAACTATTTCTGGTATATTAGGATTTAATATAGCTAAGTAACATAGACTGAGCAATATGTTTGTTTTTGTTTGTTTTTTATACACAGTATATTATCATACGTACTTTCAGCTCAGAATGTTGATATATAAGTCTGTAGTCATACATCATAAGGGATTTGATTTTGGTAAAATTTTTGTGGTTATGTGTAAAGACCTGTTAATTGAACTTGGAAATGTTAATTAATTGTTTATTTCTCACTACTATTATATAGCTACATACAAAATTAAAGAATAAGTTGGTACATTATATTAATTCTGAGTTATTAGCAAGGTCTATACTTGCTAAATATTAAGCGTGACAGTAGGTCACTTAGTCATTTGACTTCAATAGAAATGCTCATACTATAAGACTGATGTTACATTGTGATTATCTTTTTTTCTCTTCAGGAAATCAAAAGATAGATCAAGATTACCACTCATTACAACTTGACTTAAAAAGTGATGTAATGGTGTTATCAAAAAGAAGACAAGATAACAATTGTACAGAAAAGAATCAAAGTGGGAAAATTGATGCTATTTTACCGCCTATCAATGACGCATTGCTTAGTACGTAAAATAAGCTAATTGTTAAATAGGAAAAAAAAGTTTTATTGGTGAGGGAAAAAAATAAGAAAAAGATGTACAATTCATCAATTATCCAGACTTCAATCCTCACTATTAAGATACTATGAACTAAGGGACAGGGGAAGGTGAGGGGTTTGAACAGGATTATGGGGGTTTACTTTTTAATGAAGTGGACCAAGTTTTTTTGGAATTTACAGTGAGGGAGGGAGAAAGAGGGAGTCAGTATGCGTACAAAAGTAAACACGGTAATATGTATGAGTAATAGCATGGGTAACCGTGCTATTCAGGATTAATAGTACAAGTGACGCAATTTGAAATAGCACGAGGCGAAGCCAAGTGCTATTTCAATTGCTTTACGAGTGTTATTGATCCCTAATAGCACAGGTTACCCATGCTATCACTCGCTAATAATAGGCCAGCTTTTAAAAAAGTCATTTGCAATTGTAGCTACACTGTATCGTTCACTCATTATCTCCTTACTTCAGGATTAGCTTCTGCTGGAACTTTGTTTTCAACGTACGGCTCCTCCTAATCTGTTGAAAAACATTCTGTCTAATTATGGGTAGAGCTTCTGTGGTAAAGAATGACATTGTCTCAACCTAGAAACTACTCGAAATGTACGTTTCCAAGGTTAGCGCTGCACGTGTGCGCACTTACCTGTACTATTTCACTTAGTTACCGTGGTATTTCACTTAGTTTCCACTTAGTTACCGAGGTATTTCAATTAGTTACATGCTATTTCATTCATGCATGAACAGCAATTTTTCCCATACATTTTTTAATGGAAAACTTATGCACCGTACTATTAATCTGCAAATGCATGTTTGGTTTTGAAATATGTATTTTTTATTTGACAATATACTATTATTATTTTTAGGCCATAGAATAAAGAAAAATGACAAATTTCTGGAATCTTTTTCACCACATTTTGGTATGATCTTTGTATTTAGTATTTCCACATATAACTATATAGAGTGGCATAGGAAGGGGGGACTTTGGGGGATGGAGCCCCCCCCATAATTGTTGCCACAACTTAAAATGTGATTTCTCGCATGAACAGCAGCTAGTGCCCTTAAATCCCACCCGTATCGAAACATCTTCCTATATAATATATATATATACTTTGCCAAAATGAGCCCATGATTTAAAATACACAGAGAACTGCTGTTAACATAATATTAATAATTTTGTGATAGGCAAGTACATACTTCCATTACCACCAATCCAATCTACTGATTATAGTAAGTATCATAAAAGTAGCACATAGTCTTGTTATAATTGTAGTGATGTACTAATATTGTAGGGAATGTCCCCATGAAACGTGAATATGAGCTTACAGACCATGTTTTTAATGAGCATCATTGTTATGGTATGTTCATTAATTGCTGTTTTTGTTTGTTTATTGTTAAAAACTACCATTTTTTAGTATGTTGAGCAATTACTCAATTTTATGGTTTTGAACAGTCTGAATCTCTAATACCAGTTTGTAGCTAAATTTACTATGTGTGGTGCATAGTTTATTAATCACTAATTTACTTTGTACAAAACTCACTATAGAAGCAGTTCAAGTATTTATTTTCACTCCTACATAATGTGTAATTTAGATAATAATGAAGGTGCAATATTATGGTTGCAACAGTTTTGGGCCATGTTTGTCAAGCGAATTTATTATTCTATTCGATTCTATCCTTACATTCCAATTCAAGTTGGATTTCCTACTGTCTTTTCTGCAATTGGTGTTTTAGTAGTAATTTTAAATCCACAAAGTGATGACCCACCACGACCACTATATTTACATAATACTGGTTTGGATGCAAGAAATACTACAATTTTCTATGCTGAATTAGATGGACTCAAAATGAATTTTTCAGTAAGGGATCATTACATCGTTTTTAAAGTATTTTATTGTGGACTAAACTATAGCAGCTCCAATCATGAATTAATTTGTACTTGAGGTTAAGGATAATATAAGAAATAGTACAGTTCATCATTATTATTATAGTGCTTCAGTAGCTCATTATAGAAAATTTTATAGATTCTTTTATTATTATGTTTCTCGTTGATGTAGTCATTTATAATTAGCTGATTAGTTGCTTATTTTTCTCCAATAGGATTTCACTGCTGAAGATCTTTTTGTTACTAAGTATTTTGACATGACACATGAAATATTATCAATGAGGGAATCTGTTCATAATATTCAAGAAGTGAGTGGGTGTTGCAACTACAAGCATCAAATTTTGGACAAATTCTGTGCTTCCAGAAACTCTGTAAGTTATATTCAGGAAGCTATTTCAAACTTGTACACAAACAAGAAAACTGTGAGTAGCTAAAATGATCAATTGGTGTATGACCAAAGTTTGAAACAGTTTAATAATGGCATGAATACAAATATTTGTTATCTAACTGAAAACAGGACAGGGGAATGAAAAAATTAAATTTTGTTTTTAAGTGACAATATCCCTAAATTACAACACCATTAATAGTATCATGCTTGTATCCCTTTACCCAAAACAAAAATTAACTGTCTAGAAAATATATATTTTTATTGTTACAGATAGATTTGGAAAATTGCACTGATAAAAATTCTTCTTTTGGATACAGTCAATGCAAGGAATGTTTAATGTGAGTTGTTGTTGTGTTTTCCTTCACACTTAATAGTGAATGTTAACAAGTTCCAAGAAGCAATCCACCAATTATTTAGTGAAGTTTTAGTTCCTCAATTGTCTTTTTTGTGTAATTTTATGAGTTTTAGAATTCCCTATGCACTATCTACTTATTCCCAATGCCCTTACAGAAAATAGTTGTACAGGTGTACTTTAAAAGGTAATAATTTTCTGGAGCCAATATTCCCTATTGTCTGATATATTGAGACTTTAATGATTACAGTACTTCCTAGCTTTGCTCAGTAATAACTGTGAATTTGTCACCTACTCTTCATCATTCGATTTGATTTGCTATTTTGTAGCTGCTGTGTCTCATTGAACAGGATTGAGTCCTGCAGTTTTCCAACAAGTATTAATTATATACCAAACACTGAAGCTAGAAGATGTTCTTCTCCTCCATCCATCAGTCTTCACTCCAACAATGCATTTGGTCCTTTAGATACTATCAATACATATGTAACAGAACATATCCTCAATATGGCCAGCAGAATCAAGCCAGTTCAATTCTTTCGGGCCTATCAAGCTGGGTTTACCATAGCAGAAAGTGGCCCTATAATTAATGTATGTGATTGCACTAAGGTGGATGGTAAGTCTGTAAGAGGATGTAGCATTTTCCAAAACTTGGGAAAGAGTTCATGCTCTGTGAATGAAGAATGTCATGCATACAGCTATGGTGGATCGAGATCTTGTCATAAAAGTATATTATTTAATGAAACTATTTGCTCAATCGAACATACATGTTATACTGTGGATTCATTTGCAGTAGGTATTTTGCAGGTAAGTTGCTTCTATTAAAACAATTGATGAGCACTCCATCTATTATTTGGGCTGTCACAATTTAGGACCTTTCTTGTAACCAGGAAGGAGATAGAAATTGTAGAGTTCGTAATAGTGTCAGAGATCTCGTCAGCAACAAACGGTCAATTTCAAGAGTTTATCCAGAGTACAAACGGGTTCCATCTGTTACTGTGTGGTACAATAATGGTGTAAGTACTTTGATTGATTCTTTATATAATAGTTTAACCTGCTGTATAGTAGATCGTTTTTTATGTAGGGAAAGTGCGTTCTCTATAGCATTACTTGTTTGGATTTACATGCAAATAGCTGTAGTGAGATATATTCTTTTGTCACAGAGGACCATTGTTGTTATAGATTTCCGACATATTGGGACTAAGTATCAAGCTTTCATGCTGATTAAAAATAAAAGTCCTAAATTTTAAAGTGCAAAATAATAGGTAGTTATAGTATGTGTAAATAGACTGGAAAACAGACCAAATGATAATTAAACTGTACACTGATGGAGTAAACAAATTTTGCATATTCATTAATCCTCAGCATGCATGTGCGAGAGGGTTAAAGTAGTCGTCCCGTCTATTTGTCTGTTTGTCTGTCTGTCTGTCTGTCACACTCTGATTTTGCAGATTACTGACAATTAACAGTTCATTTTAGGTATGAACTTACTCAGGATGAAGATTTAAGACCTTTTATTGTGCTACTTTTTTTTTTTTTTTGGGCTAATTGCTGAGAAAATGCGAAGCTTTCAGCTCCGCGTAGGTACCAGCTTTTAAGGGCAACGCCCCCCTAGCGTCACATCATAATCACGTGAGCAAATAATTTCTTGCAGCCAGCCGTATAATTAGCTTTATGCTCGGGGAAGTTAACGAAGTTGAAAGAAGTTATGTTTCGCTTTGAAAATGTATATGGGTGAGTGTTTCTGGTTAGTTTAGCTTCTTCTCTTATGAAGACAGCGTTTCCATGTACCATTTACTTTGGTCGAGTTATTTTGAAGCCTCATTAAAATAGCTAGCAGATTGCTTGTATTATTATTGTAGGCCTACCATATGTCAGCTGCTGCATTTAATGCCTACCAAAA
>WLWI01002302.1_pt1:0-12500 | contig 16505 bp, 17 predicted proteins | sample 6701501 | NCBI WGS metagenome assembly WLWI01 (sample SAMN12718690, study PRJNA515312) | sponge metagenome | isolation source: marine sponge | host: Mycale hentscheli | place: New Zealand: South Island, Marlborough, Capsize Point | collected 2014-11-01
CATTATTTTCCTAGTACATGTAGCTAGCAATTATACTGTCAAAATCATAAATTAAGTACATTTTACACGTTAAAATACTATATACCAACTGTAAATTTACTTACTCCTCTAATGATTCTTTGTGCTGCCTCTCCCATTCCTGAGGGATATTTTACTGAGGTTTTCATGATGTTAGTGAAGAGAGTGTCAAAATCGTCATCCTCATCTCCAATATCAAATGGTGGCTATAAAACAATTATCATTATTAACAAAAGAAGTAGTAAAAAAAAAAAAGTGTGTTAAAAATACATTTACTTTTCCTGTATCACAAAAAAATATCTGTTACCAAAAGACTCCCATAGACATAGCCATGTTGCTTGAGTTGCTACCAATGGACTAGGGAATTGATTGCTTTATCTAAGCTCCAGCCACACTACTCACTATCTGTCCACATCTACAACTCCATGTCTTCATACTCTCAGAAATCATAACTTTAGTATGAGTGGCCACAGATTTCCAGGAGTATTCGAGTAGCTATATAGAATCTCCAGCAGTCATGGCCCACTTGTTTTTATGAGTGTTAGTGTAGCCATTGGATTAGAAAATGAGGGGGAAAAACTGTTTGCTTCAATTTGAAAAGTGGCTTCAAGAAAATCATCTTTAGAATAAAGTAATCTCCACAAAATGTTGGAGAGAACAGGGCAAGAGCAACTAACTTCTCAGTCCCTCCACTTTTCACCTCTTTACCATAGGTTGCCAGAATGTATCTTTGAACATCCTAGTACATGCCACTAATTAATTCACCTTCCCACTTTTCAACCTGCTCTTAGCCGTCCAAATAATGCATATTATCTCAAGTATCAATTCTAGGCCACCCCGTACCCAGAGAGCTATGAAAATTAGGAGATGACTTACTCTTCCCACTAGCATCTCATACATCAGAACACCAAGAGACCACCAGTCCACAGACACTCCATAAGACTCAGACTTAATGATCTACACACACATGTACACGGAAGAACATTTGTTATAAGAGTTACTTCAGGTTAAAACAAACACAAACAAGACAGAAACAAATGCAGAAATTATCCTCTATTGTCATAAATTAAATAATTCAGGGGTTGATCTAGGATTTTTAAAGATGGGGAAGGGTGAAATTATAGCTAAATGTAATTTTTAGAAAAATATTCTATATTGATATCCTACAAGATTATATTTACAATATTCAATAATTAGCATTATTATAATGTGACCATCTAGAACTAAAAACAACAACAACAAAACAACTGCTAAATAAAACTAAAAATAGTTTACAAAGTTTGTTTTTTTTATCCAAAATACATTACATGAGTGAATGAATCGGTTACACACATGAAGAAAAAATGAAAGATTTATAAAAAAAATGAAAGTAATGGTGAACATAGTTATAATTGTATAGCTCAACCATAAAGAGAAAATTAATTTATCATTTTTATATAAATGGTAAAAAGAAAACAGCAATGGTTATGAATGGTTAAGGCTTATGGTTAAGGCTTAAGGTCAACAAGATTTCTCTGCTTGGGCATACTACGAGCTTGGTCTACATTACCAAAAGGATGAATTAAAAATTCTAGCCTCAGTATATTAATTACTGCATCACTGGAGGATGAGTAAAAACGACGACAAGGAAAACCAACAATGAAGGTTATTACACTGTACTTTAATTAATCTTCACAGAAATAAAAGTAACTATCTAATGAAAAAGGGGCTGATCTTGAAAAAAAGGGGGGCTTGTTTGTACAAAATTCATTGAGACCCCCCCGCCCCCTCCCAGATCGACCTCTGTAACTGTCTTCAATATTTAAGTAATTTTTACTGAAGCATTGAAGTGTAACTACTTACAAAGGTTTCTAAATAAGCATTTACCTCAGGAGCAATGTAGTCCGGTGTGCCACAAAATGTCTCAGTTTCATTCCCATTTAAAATGCCTCTTTTGCAGAGTCCAAAGTCAGTAATCTTGATGTGGCCATCAGCTCCTAGCATGACATTGTCCAGTTTCAAGTCTCTGTACACTATTCCTGACTTGTGGAGATACAAAAGTCCAAGAGTAATTTCTGCTGTATAAAACCTAAGAAAAAGACAACACCAAATGAAGGATTTATGAGGTCAAGCCTAAAACTATTAATTATGATTAGCTAACATGTATCCTGTGCAGTCACTCTCTAAAGAATATCTATTTTATACTCGTGTAAATTTATTAAATTTACTTTATATTTCATCAATTCATGGTTACCTGGTCATGTCTTCAGTGAATCTGCGCAGTTCCAACATGTGGAACATGAGGTCACCTCCATTCACGTACTCCATGACAAGGAACAAGTGCTCCTTGGTCTGGAAGCTTGAGTGCAAGCCTGTGAGGAATGGAGGCTTCTTCTGCAGTGACAAAACCTGTCGTTCATTCAGTACTCCCTCCACATCATCTTCTTCAATAATCAAATCTTTCTTCATGCTTTTAATGGCATACACTTCTTTAGTGCTTTTGTGTTCTGCCAAAAATACCTGTGAGAGAAAAGTTAAAACATTTCACACTGAATCTGTCCCTTGCTCTGCAACATTGTGGACATACTTTGCCAAAGCTGCCTTTTCCTAATACTAGAAGTAAGCTGAAATCTTTAAGTTGCACTTTAGGAAGACCTTGAGAAAGTGTATTATCTTCTACTTTAATTCCTCTTCTAATTTCCTGAGCACTGTCATCGCGCTCTTTCTTGCCTTGCACGGTTTTCCCTCGAAATGCTGCAATCAACTACAAAAGAAATACAAAAATAAATTATAATATACATGTTTTTAATTTTACTAGCTATAAATATATAGACTTTCAACACACTCACAGTGTAATATTATAAAATAAATTACATATACACGTTATCATAAGGATTTGTATAACATAATTTGCAAACCTTCTCCACTTCTTTGTCATCCACTACAATTCTTTCATGTGACAACTTGGCAAAATTTTCAGTCAACAACTTAAACCAGGATGAGAATGGCTTTTCTTGGGTGAGGTCCAGTATCTCTCCCATCTTCATTGACATCCCTCCAATAAAACTATTCGTAGTAATTTTGTTTCTATTACTGACTTCTATTGTGATTCGACTGTCCCTTTCTGAATCTGGTATGTCACTGCAACACAAACAAATAAGCAATGGCAAGAGTTTATGAGAACACTGAAAATTGAAACCACAACTATATTATGGGTGTCTTGCTCTTTACAGTATATATTGGCTTAAGCATTTGTAATGTACTGTCAAAACTTTATTCTAAAGTTTTAATGTCTTGTTCTGCTATAATGATTTTCAGAAGAAATAATACAAATTCTTTATCATATGTGAATTTTATCTGTTTGTTGGAATTCTTGTTCTTCAAAAAGCTCAATAATGAGAATTTTAGAGCGTGACGTACACTAAATTATGAATGCATTTAATACTAGAATGACAGACAGATAATGACTTTATTTGAATCATTTCATGCATGATTGCACAGTTAAATAGTTCGATTTTATCCTTTAAAGTCAGTCTTTGATATCCAGCTTCCAAAATGTATAAAAATAAAACACCAAGAGGTGCAACTCTCAGAGCCATTGCACCAGCTGCTAAGTCTTTTGGTCAATTCGGAATAGAAACAAGCAGGAAAATGCAGTTAGGTTAAAACCAACATGCAAAGACAGAAAATCAAAAGAAGGGGGGGGGGGGGGGGGGGGGGGAGGGGGATAAAATTAAAAAAGAAAAAAAAATCTTTTAAAATAGAAAAAAAAAAAAAAACAAAAAAAAAAGGGGAAAAAAAAAAAAAAAAAAAAAAAAAAACGGAGCGAGAAGGACGAAGAGAACAAAACAGAGCACTCGACTGGCGAGGCGGGGGCGGGGGGGGGGGGGGGGGGGAAGGCTGCAGTAATTCAAAAGCATGAATAAACTCCTTCAATATGCAACAGAAAAACAACAGCTAACAAATGGGTGGACAAAAAAAAAAAGTCATGTGATTAAATGTAGGAGGGACAGTGGTTTTTAAAGCTGTTTGTGCTTACCACCTTTTTTTATAGGCATCATGCCCAAGTAGAATTACAACATAAAAAAACTCACAAAAAGAAATCCTCATCAAACACAGGGTTCAAAGTGTTTTCTTGCCATTCTGTCTTCTGAGGAACAATTGTGGATGATCCAGACAGTGCAAAGTTCAGTGACACAAATGGATCTGCTTGACCTTTGGCATCCTGAGTGGGAAGGTTGCGACACCCGTGGACTAGAAATGACAACAACAATAACAGCAAGAGAAAAAACAAATAGATAACAACAATATTGGATAAATTATAGCCTTATAATCATTCAAATTCGTTTCCTAATTCAAACTTATACCCATGAAATAAACGACCAATCAGAGATTCTACCCAGAATATTTTATTAAAATCAACCACACCTTCTATAATTATCCTGTGACAAGTCTCAGTGAGCTGATACGAGGAGAAGGTTAAATTTATCCTTCCCCGAGGTTCCCCTCTGGTTCCCAGACCACATGTCTTGGGTATCTGCTGAGTGCAGCCATGATGGGCATTCATCCCACAGCCAATGCACTGCTGCCCTTGATGGACGAGACCATACAGGAGACTCCCACAGTGATCACACCATGTAGGCTTGTGGTAGTTTGTGGTCTTGAACATATGGGGAGAGGGTTTCTATACAGACAAGGAGAAGAGTTACTAAGTAAGGTGACAGTACTGACTTGTAGAGGGTCTACAATTGCATGAGAATGCTTTTGGTGTTATTTTAGTATTATGGGGAAATGAAAAAAATTGTTAGCTATTTTCAAGGATGAGCCGACAAATTATATTCAATTGTAGCTATAAGCCTGTTGCTGCTTCATTTTGTGAAACAAAACAAAAACGTACCATTTCATGCAGACTGACAAGTGGAACATGCAAGCAATGCTCACAACAAATGTTGTTTAGAATACATAAATGTCCATTTCTTTTACAGAATGGAGCTTGAAGTTGAAAAGGGGTAATGTAAATACCACCAAAACTACTTCAATGGCCCTCACAGCCACCTACATGATAAGCTGGCTGGCTGGTTGGCTGGCTGACTAGCTAAGTTTCATGATTATACTAACCTGGCAGTATTTCACAAGAGTGTTTGTATGTACCTAAGTAATCACTGACACATTATTTAAGAGCACATGTCATGCCTATATACTCATTTCCTCTTTGAATTCAAAACTTCCGTACCTTGTAGACTGGAGTGTACTCTTAATATGACCATGTTACTATGATATCTGTATACACAAAATGGCTTCTTTTATGATAAATGGTTCTTTGTTGTTACATTCAATGACTACAAAGGCAATTATTTACTACAGTACAAACTTTTTCTTTCCTTTCATGCCTTTTAAATTAATGCTAATGTTCCCAGAGTCAGCTGCACATTTTGGTGAGTGATATGGTGACGGTAGCTTAGAAGGGTCCAAAGGTGAAAACTAACTGACTGTTTACTATAATATGTAGACTAACATACCCCAATCGGAGCTGCTGCTGATGTTCCAGGGCAAGGAAATGATGTAAATTCCAAGCATTTCTTGTGAATAGCATAATTACAATCTGGTAAGAAAACAGACAGTAACATAATGCAAGCCTGCAATAAAAAAACTATTCCCACTCCTATTCTCAATGTACAATAGTGACCGCTATGAAAGCTAGTGCACATGCACACACATATCTGTGGATTAATGAAGCTTGCACACACTATATATAATATATTGCCTAATGTGTGTTTGATTTTCAGTTTAACAGTCTCCACCATTCCACCAAGTTATCTTTTTGTTATTCGCTATTAACAGATGTTGTTAGCTTATACATGGACTCAAAACAAAGAACAAACACAAAATCTAATTTTCTAATCAAGATTACATGCACTCAAGTTTTCAAAGCATGAATTATAACTTGCTGTCATCTAACACAGAGTAAGTAAAGTCAACTAACAAGGGAAGACAGAGCTATGTAAAAAGTTTCACTTTTAAACACAATGAAGTATTATATAATTTTATAGTAAGTCCATTTTTCAATTGACTTCTTTTCATAACATAACTTACTCAAGCACTTGTATCCCTGAGGTCCAGTAACACCCCTGCAAAAAGTTAGCAGACAGATAGTAGCTATAATCAATGACTTTCATAAGACAAATTTAGCTAAAGCCTGAGTCATGACTAGCAGTATATGCATGCATAGCATATTTTTATTCACCAATAATGTACTTCTGTTAAATATACTCAAATTAAAATTATATACCCTTCATCTGGTTCCCACAGTAAATACAAATATTGAGAGAGATTGTATAGTATATAATTCTATAGTGCACCAGAGCCAGCACTTCAAACTGATATAGGAACGGGTCTGTAAGAGCAACCGCTAGATACGTTTACATTAAATCTCGGTATTGGAAGAGGCAAGTGACGATGTGTTCATATTTCATGCTACAAAACAAACTAAAAGATATTTTAGTTAAACACCAAATAAACGATTTACAGCTAGAGGAAATAGGTAGATTTTACTTAATGTAAACTAAACAATAACCTATTAAATATGCTTCTTACTTCCCTACTGTAAACAGGTCATAGAGCTATAGCTAACCTAGATACACCCATTATCCAGCTTGCAATGGACATACGTATAGCTCCAGCAGTTCAGACTTCAGCCATTCAATAGTTGTCAACACAAGATATTATAATTACAAAGGGGAAGGACTTTGCAGCATATATACAGCCCTAGTAGTTGGATTTGTATTAGCTATCTGCATATACTCTCTTGATTAGTAATAATGTAGAACTGAACATTACAGCAAAAGTAATCAATGAGTGGTTGAATGATGGGCCATGCTACTATGATATGGAAATCTTAATGCCAAAGCACTACTCAGGTTCCTAAAGCTTCAACTAACTTGGGCTAACTAACTTGCCAGTATTATAGCTGACAGTTTTAACCACTTATGCTTATAGAGCAATTTAGCTTACCATAGAAAGTGCGTACAATGTCCACAGAACGTGAAAGTTTTGAAATAGTTCAGGACGAATCTGTGACCTTTAATAGCTACTACCTGCCTCCTCACCGCATTTCTCCTCCTGGGCCTTCTGGGCGCAAGCTCTCTATCGGACATTGCCTGAGAGAGAGTCCCTAGGACTTCAGTTCAGCCGGAGAACGGAGTGGCTTCCAGTGTAGTTCGAAATGTCCCTTGGGGTTCCTCCCCCCACCGCACCCCCCCCCCCTTTCCCGCTATGAATACTATTAAACCCAACCACTTAAAATTGAGAATGCACTCGGTAAAGGGTTTCAACTGTTTTGGTTTTGTGTAGTAGTACTCGTCGTGACCAACAATTAAATTTATAGTTCTAGAACTATTGAAGTTAACATCTAGCTGCTTTTATATTACATTTCTCTCTGTCCTCCTAGAATACCTTTGTCCATCCGTTCCTAGCCTATCAGATTCACCCACCTAAATCTTTAGCTATTATATACAATGTAGATCCATTTAGTAGTCAGTCAGTATTTGTATGTCCAATATTTAAAGAGAATCTTTGTTTCTTGAGGGCAGACTAGTGCTTGCTCAGGTGGCAGTGTTTGTAATAGTGTTATTATATACAGCCCTGTTGGTACAACCATACATACATTTAGCCACTATGTTTAAGCTTTGGTCTGCAAGGTAAATTTACTGAGGCCCTCTCTCTCCATTTTCCAATCAAAATCTGCCAGCTATTGCTTTAAAGTAATTATGCAGCATTCATTTAAAAATGTTTTAATAAATTAAAAAAATAATGATAATAATAATAGAAAACTGATTATGAGAGTGAATAATGTGTTCTATAGTGTGACTTTGATACAGTGTGCCTCTCTTGTGTACTGAGACATTTTAATTAAGGAGTGAGAGCATATTCAGGATTAGTAAATGAAAATCCCTCAAAGACTTCTGGCTCAATGGCATCTACCACATTACTTTTTACAAGTGAGAGAGTTGCTGGCTGCTTGGTGAATTCAGAATCAAAATTCAGTGCTTTCTACAAGTTCAAACATAATAAACAATTCAAAGTGAAAAGGAGAGTGGCCAGGTACACTTACTGTTTTTGGTTTGAACGGTGGCCTGATTTCTTTCTTGGCTATTTTATTCCAGTCTAGTCCCTCAAAGAAGATATGACTCTTGATATCTTCTTCTCCAGTACTGGGATGACAGCCCAGTCGATGAGATGGGTCTTTATTCAAAAACTAAATATGATACAAAATATTTAATGGCATTGAAACCCTTTACCAGAAGCAATTGTCTCAAGGAGCCACCAGTATTTTAACAAAGACTAATTTAAATCATGTCATCCTTGGGGAATGGAATCTTTAGATATTATCACACCAAGAATTTATGAAACGAAGCTTTGAAGTGCTTCTTTTTGTTTGTTTGTTTTGTTTGAATTGTTCTATTTAAAGTTAGTTTACTTACATTTTTGTTCAAGTTTAGAGCTAACTTGACGATTTATTAACAATGGGTACACAATTTTCTAGGCTAACTTGCTTGATGCATGTGCTCAAGCATACCTCTAGTTTCATTATACTTAATACAAGTAGCGTTGTTAACGAAAACTAAAACTAAAATTAATTTTAGTTACCTAAAACAGTAAACTCTGGAACTAAATTTCACATCGGATGATAATAACTAAAACTAAAAGTTATAGAGCTGATGAGTAACCATTTTCAGGGACATCGCTGAAAGAAGACAAATGACCAGTGGTAGTCAGGAAGCAAAACCCTTTACCTAATCATTTCTTCATAGCACCTGAGTAAATTGTTTGGCTAAGGCAAACTGTTGGACAGCAGTCTGCAGTTGCTGGACTATCTAGCCCAGCCCCTCCCTTAGCAATAAACCAAAACTAAAATGGAAGTTAGTAAATTTGAAAAACTAAAACTAAGTGTAGTCTTTGTTAGTGAAAAACTAAAACTAATCTTGAAATATTTTTTGTCAAAAAACTATAACTAAAACTAAAATGTAAATGTTCAACCAAATCAACATTAAATACAAGTAAACTCACCCCTTTGATGATCTTGGTGGCTGGTTCACTCAGTGCTTTAGGGTAGGCAACTATACTGCTCAATATGCTATTGAAGAGGAAATCCAAATCGAAGTCATCCTCACCATGATCAAATGGAGCCTGAAAGAGAAAGTTTAACAGTTATATTTCTGATATCTTGCTACAGGCTAATAAAAAACTCACTCTTCCGATGACCATTTCATACATCAGTACGCCCAATGCCCACCAGTCTACTGAACCATCATATGGTTCATCTCTGAGAATCTAAAAATAAATAATTTCTTTATTCAAATAAATAAAATAAAAAGTATTTAAAATGACATGTTGCTTTTCTGAGCTTATTACACAGCAAGTTTTAGAAATTCTGGTACTTTGAGCAAGCACCAAAAAAATTGTAGGATTCTGGCTAGCTATTTATGTTTGCATATAAAATGATTGTTTTGATGTCAGTAAACAATATTAGATATATAGTTTACAATTTAACTTTTGCTTTTGGTGATAAGAATGCTTAGCAAAGCTATTTATGAGTCGATCAAGCTTGCAAAGATTGATAGGTTTTGTGTTACATACTGACTTTCGATCTGCTAATTTATTAATGTTGGCACTAAAAGTACTTACCTCAGGGGCAATGTAATCTGGAGTTCCACAGAACGTGTTGGTCTTCACTCCTTCAATAATACCGCTCTTGCAGAGTCCGAAGTCAGCAATCTTGATGTGTCCCTCCGCATCCAACATGACATTGTCCAGTTTCAAGTCTCTGTAGATAATGCCTGACTTGTGCAAGAACAACAGACCCAGGATAATCTCAGCCGCATAGAATCTATGGAAGTAACAACAGTGATATATTTTACTCTTTTAGCCCGTCCATATATTTCAGTAAATACTCATCTAATAGAGTCTCCCAATAAAAAAAATAACAACAACAAAAAAGCAATGTATGGCTATAAATGCTAATAGATACCTTGTTTCATTTTCAGAGAACCTGCCTAGAGCTGTAATGTGGAACATGAGGTCTCCACCTCTGGCATACTCCATGACAAGGAACAAGTGCTCCTTGGTCTGGAAGCTAGAGTGTAAACCAACGAGGAATGGAGGCTTCTTCTGCAGAGACAAAACCTGTCGCTCATTCAGTACTCCCTCAACATCATCCTCTAAGACGATGAGATCTTTCTTCATGCTTTTAATGGCATAAATTTCCTTACTAGCCTTGTGCTCTGCCAGGAATACCTACGATTATGGCAAAAAAATAATAAATGGACTATTCACGGTCTTATCAAATTTAAATTTATGAATAAATTGACAACAACTGCTTAGTTATGGCTCCTCAATTTGTAACTACTTGGACGTACCTTGCCAAAGCTGCCCTTGCCCAGCAGTGTTAGCAAGCTGAAGTCGTCTAGTTTAGACTTAGGTAGTAGTTTGGACATGGCATCTTCATCCAGCGTCTTTCCTCTTCTAACTTGTCGAACACTGGCATAGCGATTCTTTTTATTCTCCAAGGTGTGCCCATGAAAATTGGAAATTAACTGTAAGAATAATGAAAAAAAAAAACATAGGTGAAGGGATTCATTTAGACAAAACTACAAACAATTAAAAGCAACAACAGCAACAAAAACAGCTGAATATTTTCTACATTTTAATAGTTTAACTCTTGTCCATTATGTACATTATTTTCAAACTCACCTTTGCTACTTCTTTATCATCTACAATGATTCTTTCGCTGGTAACCTTTGAGAGTTTTTCACTAAGCAACTTGAACCATGAGGAGAATGACTCTTCTCGAGTAAGCTCCAGTATTTCTCCCACTTTCATGGAGAATCCACCGATGTAGTCATTTGGAGTTATTTTGTTCCAGTCCCAGACATTAATATGAAGACGATTGTCCAATTCAGAATCAGGTACATCACTACGAGGACAGAAATTTCAATTCACTGACCTTCACCAGTCAACTACAGTGTAAATGAAGCACCAAAGGTGCAAACCCTCAGCACTACTATACACTAGCTAGGTAAAACAGATCCAATTCTCAGAAAAACAATGTATTTGGCTATTCCTAATCAGGTATCAATACAGCTCAAGCTATGAAAATGGTAGATATAGCTACTTGTTGTCTAAAAGAAGTAGCTAAACATGCAGGAGACTCTCACAAGTATATAGTTTCAAGTTAAAACACCTGAATTCCAGCACTCATTAACATTTGAACATAAACTCCCGCAGGCAGAAAAAGAAATTGCTTGCTCATGTGACTGTGATGTGATAATAAGGGGGCATTACCTACAAAAGCTTGAATCTACGTGGAGCTGACAGCTTGGTTTTTTTCTCAAAAATCACCTCAAAAAAAAAGAAAGTAGCACAACAAAAGGTCTTAAATCATTGTTCTGAGTAAGTTCATACCTAAATCAGCAGTCAATTGTCAGTAATCTCCAAAATCAGAGCGTGACAGACAGACAGACAAACAGGATGACTATTATAATCATTTTCACTCTGTTAATAAATAATTAGTGATTGAATATGGCAGAAACATCCTGCTCACTCACAGAGTTATTGGAATCAATTGAAGCCATACACACACACACACACACATACACACACACACATATACACACACACATATACACACATACACACACACATACACACACACATACACACACACACACACACACACACACACCTATAAACACATTCACCTCCCAGGTTTCTCTTTACTGTACACAGAAATGTTTCCTGTTCTGGTTAAAGTGATGGAAAAAACTATGTATTTTTTTTTTGGCTAAATATAGTTTGTAGTAAAATAAAAGTTTTGATTTTGCTGCATAATAACAAGATAGAAATGCTCTCGGTCCTAGGAAAGTGCTTTTCAGTGAGATTCAAAATTGGAAATTCAGTGAATGTAAAAATAGTGCCTATTATTTCCAATCTATTATTACTGTAAACTTACCTTATGCAACAAAATCCAACTTTTATTCAGTAAGAGAAGAAGCTCAACTCTGTGAGTGCGCAGGAAAGTACTCTCCTAGGACAGTGAGCATTTCTATTTATTATAGTTTGAATAATTCTAACCCTTTACCCGCCATAAGCGGCACATGGCACTGTATTCGGTTGGCAATTCTTCATTGTTTTTTTTTTTAATCAATTCTAAGATAAAATTCCAATTTTTAAAAAAATGTTGCTCTGATGTAATACTTCCTGTAATAAAAAATGAAATAAAGCACTGATATTTGATTGTCAAAAATATATGGCTATTGGAATACTAACTGTTGAGCGTCTGTCCACCAGAATTTTTTTTATAGTAACTGAGCTGGTCATCATAAATCTGGCGGCAAAAGGGTTAAAGCATTAATTGGAATAGTACACTAATTGGAATACACTAATTGGAATAGTACACTAAATACATACACAAAATTTCAGTGATATATGTACTATCATCAAAAAAT
>WLWI01002304.1_pt1 | contig 16503 bp, 4 predicted proteins | sample 6701501 | NCBI WGS metagenome assembly WLWI01 (sample SAMN12718690, study PRJNA515312) | sponge metagenome | isolation source: marine sponge | host: Mycale hentscheli | place: New Zealand: South Island, Marlborough, Capsize Point | collected 2014-11-01
ACCAATCATCATTTCCCCCTTTACATGTCATTACATATTCTACTACTAATAATGAGATGTGAATTCAGATTTGGCAACCTGCAGGAAGAAAACCAATGCAAATTCAAATCAAACGACCCCAATGCAAATGAAAGTGTCAACATTTCCCCAGAACTTCGCTCGCTCGCCCAACCAATGCTACACGAGCATTTTCTAGTTATTCAGACTATTATTTTACCTAGCTACCAGCTAGCTCTGGGCAGCTGATTGGCAGCTGATTTAGCAGCACTAGGGCAGCTGCTTCATATAGCTTAAGGGTTTATTATCAGTTGTTACTTACCAACTTTTGTGGTCTTATCTTTCAACCCAACTCACAAAATCTTTAATTACTGCTAACTGAGGTTTACTTATATCTAGTTTATAATAGGGGATTAAAGTGTCCATTATTGCCTAGCTTAGTAACTAAAGATTACTCCCAGAAAGGATCTAAGTTAGTCTGATTCTGGGGTGTTAAAGCCCATTTTATAGTTTTGATCTTGGATGATGTGGTGTGGAGTCACTGGGCATTGATGCGGTGTCCAAGAAATTCATGGAATCCTTGAAAAAGTAGCATTTCTCTGTTTTGGTTAGACTCAGTAGTGACGCAGACGTTGCAGTACCTCCTGTCAGTGCTGAAAATGAGTATTTTATCTGGACCTGTCACCAGAATGTCATCTATGTAACAGTCACTCTAGCAATACCCTGCAAAATAGTGTCCATGGTGTACTGGAACAATGCAGGAGCTGATGCAATACCAAGGGGAGTCGTCAGTAGCAATATAAGAGTCCTCGATGCATGTTCACTGTTACATAAGATCATGTTCCCTCCTCCAACTCCATTTGCTGGTGAGCATGGAAGAAGTCAAACTTGGCGAACTGCTTTTCCCTTGCAAGTGTCACAAAAATGTCCTCTGGCTTGGTAGGTTTGGTCCGATTTATAAGTATGGATTGACAGTGACCTTATAGTCACCACACAACCTAATATGACCATCCTTCTTTGGTATAGCCACTGTTTAAGCAAACCATTCACTAAACTTAAACTCAACCTTCTCTACAATGCCTTGTTTCTCTAGGTGATTCAGTTCACAGCCAATAGCATCCCAAAGCACGGACAGAACTGGTCTGTGACAACAGAACACAGGCTCTGTCCCTTCCTTGAAAGGAAATTTGCCTCGAAGTGCTGCATGGTGTTGTGTCCTCCCTTAATAATGTCCTGATACTCCTCCTCACACACCATATACTATTACAGTCCAGGCATAAGAAAGAAAGCCAATTGTGTCTTTTCAGTGTCAGTCCTTCTCCTTCCACTACGGTTGAAGTGAGGTTGCATTCTTGATTTTGATACTTCACACTGCTGGTAGTTCACCACGTACTACTATTGGTTCACCGGTATAGGTTGTCAGTTGATGAGAAGAGGATTGGAGAATCTGCTTAGGGAACACGTAAGTGGAAGTTCTTTCATGAAAGATTCAAAACAATAAGCTAAAAAATGGTAATAAAGTGCTGCAAAATTTATTAGCGAAATCTTCTGTTTGAAATCTACATATAAGAAAAATCATTTAAACAACCATGCGGTGATAGCTAACTAACACCACACTATAAAATATATTGTTGTAACCTGTGGAGAACCACTCCACAATGAACATAATCATTTTAGCTAGTTATGATTTATATCATTATCATTATTATTGTATTTTAGTTTGCACACCGTGAATCGGGCACTTCTGCTGCAGGGTACGATGTTCGTCGAACAACTTCGTCCTCGCTCCATCACCTATATTTATTTGATTGGACATTTGAAAAACTACGTCATACACACAAATTCATATTTAAGCATTGTATCATTATTCTCAGTTTAGTTCTGTCAATATTATAACAACTTAAAAGTTAGACTGTTGTTAGCTAACTTGATTGACGGAACTCGAGTCGAGAAGGAGTAAAAGGATTATAATTCCCTACATTTAACTAACTATTATTAGTTAAATCTTCAATACTAATCAATATTATTATTGCACATGACACCAATTCTCCAAGAACTGCAGATGAAACCAATTATTCAAGCATTTTAAACACGGATTAATGAAGCATACTCAGTTTTACGAGGAAGCAATAGCAAAAAATTAAGTGTGCCTAGAGTTAACTATATTGATGAGTGGATTCAGACTGAAATCAATGCAGCATATGTAGAGACCATGAACAATGAAATTGGTTCCACAAGAAATGGCGATTCTGAGACAATTGTTGTCTTGTCTATAGCAATGTTGATTATTCTTATATTGATACTAATCCTAAAGTCAAACAAATTAAAAGCACTGATGAGAGTGATTATTACTATTTATCTGTAGCCACTTCAATATACAGTTGCCCAGGATTCACTAAATCTAGAATATTATAATAAGGTTTTGTTATATACACAATACAAGTAATATCGCTTTAGCTAATCAGTTGCTAATTTAGCATTTCATGTTGAACTTGTACCACATCTTATACATCACATGTATCTCAGCTGTAAGTCACATGCATCCTTATACTTATATGATTAAAATTGATGTCATAATCACAAAGGAACAAATCCCACAGGCATTTTGGGGTGTAGTAAAATTCTTCATGAATTTAGTTTTTGCCAAAATAGATTGGAGTCGCTATAGATCACCAATTATTATTTCAGACTAGCAAGTACCCCACCACTCAATGGTACTTGATGTACATAACTACTGCAAGTTAGGAATGGTACATATTTTTGCCAATTGTTATTATCTTCTACCACTTGGTTTAATTGCATCAGTTCATTTAGTACTACCACCATGGCATCATCGACCTTTTACCAGCCAGACTCAGCTTTATTCATACACACCATAGTTGTCATTTACCTGCAGCTTTTGATAATGCTTGACCAACCCGGCTCATCTCATGAATTATTCATGAATACACTCTGCCATCGGTCACTGTCATTGTGATCATCATTACTGAAACACTAAGTTTATTATTATTATAGAAGATAGCATAGTGCAAGAATTTTGAAAAGTTTAAGTATTAAAAATGACTTCAGTATTATTGTCAGATAATAGTAATATATAGCAACAAAAGGTTTGTTATTGTTTTTCAGAAGCCTGTTAGGCAAGTAGGGGTTGTGAGGGCAGGGGGGGGCTGTTCCTCCTTCCTTCCAGCCAATTCCTCCTGAGGAGGAATTGACTAGCAGGGGAAGCTGAGGAGGGACTAGCTGGTGTGGGGAGCTGAGGAGGGACTGGCTAGTGGAAGAAGCTGAGGAGGGACCATTTTAATTGGTAATGTTTATTGAATTGATATATTACTGATAGTGGGTGTTGTGAATATCTTTTACCAATATGCTTAACTTGACAAGCCCACCGCAGCCACTCTGTGGACTCAGGTGGTGGCATAACTAACTACACATCTTGGGAAAATCTACTAGTTTTGCTCTCCCTAGGATATCATTCAAACTTCACCCACATCCTCCCCACAGACAGTATAGGTTAAGAAGAAAATAGCACACTCATAGAGAAGCTTTATGTCCTGCATTGTGCTTATTAAAATTGACTTGCAACTATAGTTCCATTAAAATGTTTATGAAATTTATCCTATTTACCCTTCAATCCTGTATTTTTTTCTCTAAAGAGAACATTCAACTACAATCAATGAATAATAAAGTGTCCAATAACTTACACACAATCTAACACATTTGCACATGCAGTTATTTTTGTTTTCAAATTAAATCTTTTCACTATGCAATTTCTTTTGAGAATCAATGTCAATTGCATATATATTTACTGTGAAAACAGAATAAAATGCTGTAATTTTTATTATAACTATCTTTGCAAGAGGTATATTAAAATACACCATCTACAATTGCAAGATATCTTCACAATAATGTTATTTTTAGGTACCTGACCTTTAGTCTCACAGTTATTTCACAGTGTTATTTCATGTAAGCTCATTTGCAGGAGGGTTATAGTAGTTGTCCTGTCTATCTGTCTATTTGTCAGTCTGTCTGTTTGTCTGTCACGCTCTGATTTTGGAGATTACTGACAATTAACTGCTGACTTAGGTATGAACTTACTCAGAATTTAAGACCTTTTATTGTGCTACTTTTTCGAATTTTGGTATGATTTTTTTAAGAAAAAGCAAGCTGTAGGCTCCACGTAGATTTAAGCTTATGTAGGTAATGCTCCCTGTTGTTATTTCGCATTCATGTGAACAAATAATTTCTTTTTCTGTCTGCAGTAGTTTTTGTTTTATGCTGAAAAGTTAATATGAGTGCTGGAATTCAGGAGCTTTACGTTGAAAATACATACAAGTGAGAGTCTCCTGCAAGTTTAGCTACTTCTTTTTTAGGCAGCAATCAGGATTTTTCATTACTTGAGCCTGTATATCTCATGGAATCCCATGGGACCGTGGGATGGGATGGATAGTAGGACACACATAAGAAGGACATGCAGACATCTGAATGTCCCATGGGACTGTGGGATGGTATGGACAATTATACTGTCCCATGGGGTAGTAGGATGAGATGGACAAAAGGACACACATGCATTGAAAAGAGGGACAATTGGACATCCCATGGAATGTCCTGTCGTCCCTTGGGACTGTGAGAAGAGATGGACAATTTACAGCATTTCTGGACAACTATGAAGGGAAGCAATGAATATTTTTACCCCAAGGTGTATATAGGTACCTGTGTTTTCTCAATGTAAAGTATATTTCTCACATATTCTTATTGTGCTTTTCTTTACTATAATATAGCTACCAGAGAATAATACAGCAGTAAATTATAATATGTATATGTGTTGTTTGTGTACATGATACCTCCAAATTGAGAACAATATGGGACCAGGCTTTCAATATACAAATAAGAGGTTGCTTGCATTAAGAGGTAATATGCAATACAGTTTCCATTGAAGGGGCAAGTGAAATGATTTGTTCATTAAAGAGTTCCTTATTAGAGGTTCCACTGTATCAACTTTAGAACAATGAACCTCTCTACAAAAAGACTCTGAAAAGCAACATGACTTTTAAATAGTTTTACTGTAGAAGTAGTGTAGTAAATTAATGTATAATGCAATTGAACAAGAAAAATGGTAAAAACTAAACAGTGCAATAAAAATGAAGTGCTAGAAAAGGCAAAAGACCATACAATAATAGTTAACAATTAGTGAATTTAACAATTATTGGTTTGCTGTTAATACAAAAGTTAAACATAGCTCCTAGAGGTGACCTGCCACCCGTGTCAACTTCTCGTATCTTGGGCGCAAATAGCTAGCCATTCAGTCATTCTCCAGTTAGGCTAGACATCCAAACATTAGACGAGCAGTACTGGGGGAGAATTAGCGCTTATGAGAAAATTGTCATGCCAACCTACAAGTTGAGAAGTGGTGGCCTTTTTGTCTCACTAGAAACTCCATGGTTAGCCGCCTTTCCTGTGGTTTGGTGTATGACCCTGCTGTATCTCATCCTTTAGATCTAATCATGATAAAAAACAACAACAAACCATACTCTGTTTGCCAACTTTCTCTAAATGAAGCTGTGAAGATGTCCTCATTTTACTTAGAGCATTAAAGAGAAAGGTAACATTTTTTGCACTTAAAAGGAAGCATGATTTATACTATCAAATACGATGTCAGCTGTATTACACAGACCGAAATTGGTATGACTTTGTGCTCTTAACGGATGTAGCCATGCATGTGCAAAGAATAGAAAGGGACAGATTATGGTGGGATTCAAATATTCTGAAACTAAAGAAATTGTAATTTTCATCTCTCTTGCCAGAGCTAGCTTCTCCCAGGTTTCATCACGGAGGAGTTAGAGATCCACCCAGCTAACTGATTTCAAAACTCACTCTAGAACTTTTACTTTGTTCCTTAAATTTATTGTAACAATTGATTCTTTGCCATTTTAGCAGCCCATGTTTTTCCAATAGATATACCAGCTCTTGGAAGCCTCAACTGTTGTAGGAACAATAAGTACTTATATGTGGGAACCACAACCACATGTTTGCATGTAGGTTTTAATGCTTCCCAGTAGTATTAGGGAGAGCTTTACAACTCGGGAAGTATGGGCGTTAGGAATTCTTGATACTTCTTAGTTACCTGCACTTCACTTTGATAAATGCCAATTGTGGACAAGAGGTGTAAATAAATTGCTTTCCATCACACAAGCATGTGTGTCCCACGGAACAAGTCTATCCTGACCAGTGGGCAGGTTATAAAGCAATTTTGTTTTTTGTCACAAATGTTGATACCCACTGCACTGCAAACCACACACTAATCTTCATGGGTCAAGTGACCAGTGTACACACACAACAAATAAAATTGTATTGGAGTAGGGTGAAATTAAATAAAATAGAATGAAAGTTGTCTTTCTAATTAGTGGGTAGCAAGTGTATATGGAAGAAGAGATATCAACTAACGAAAAATCAAGCTTTCCACAACATTATAAAAAATTATTTCCTAACAATAGCTACCTGCAAACTAGCTACATTAACAAATCCATTCGACTCAATAATGCTACATCTTTGAAACCTTTGTCATTGATATTATCTTATAAAGCTAGATATATCTTGCTAACCTGATAAAACTATCACAGTCAAAAGTAGTCTGGCGGAACCAGACCCACAAAGCACGCAAAGTGCGCGGAGGGCCCGGGGGACATGGCCATACCAAAACTGTTCTGGAGGAATGTGGAAGTGGTGAGTGTCCCACCTCCTTTATACCTGAATTTCTACCGCAAACAGCCATGATTGCTAAACTTAGCGTTGGAAAGGGTGGCTGACACATACAAGAATTTCTATTTGTGGTTGAGGAGGGCTATTCCCGGTTATTTACTAACGGTAATTGACCGCCACACTATATGTGCAGCAGAACAAATTTGGTATGGCCATGTCCCCAGACCCATTCCCAGCATAGCAGTTTGGTAAAGAGTCTGGCCATGCCAGACTAAGTTAAAAGTACTTCACAATATATTTAAAATATAGTACTTTTCATGCATTTTATCACGTGCTATATTTGATCTCATCATTGTGCCGAATCTGGCCACATAGGTGCCGTATATTCCAACTGATCAAAAAGATTTGACCACATGGTTTGCCTTTGTAGAGAGGATACACTGTACACCCTTTTATCTCATACATTAATGCTTATTTTCAACTTGTTATTCAGCTAGCGAGCGAAGCTGACTCTCAGTCGTGTTCAATTAAGATTTCAGATATTCCTGACCTAGATACACAAAACGGTCTAATTTTAACAATCTATGCTAGGAAACTCGACTAAATAGAGTGAGATGCACAAACAATTATGGTATAAAGTGATATATATATATAGCTGGTTATCATCGCTCTATCACCATGGCTTATACTTGAGGTATGGAATTATTAACTTCTTGCTGTCTAGCTATGTTATATTATTGTTAAACTATGGCAACTCTCAAAATTATTCTTAGATAACCATCCCCTTCGAGGGCTATCAGCAATGATTAGGCCTACATATACTGTACATATAATTTGATCTATAAATAAATATATTCAGAATCCAATCATGAGAGTCTTCTATCCGGAACAAGATGTAGAGTACAGACAACTTCTTCAGTGCCAGTTCTGAAGATGGTGGTTATCCTGCCCATGCTGCTAGACTTGATGAGGACTCATGGTGCTCACAAGATCCTCCTCTACTCCAGCAGCCATTACAGATCACATGTGGGACTGTTGTCAATATTTCTGTGTTTGAGAATTGGTGGACTAGAATCACCATTTATTAATGATCATCAGTGGATGGTGGGTCAAAGAATATTCATGTATTAAACTCACCAGCAAACTCTATGGTAAGTGAGATTTACTTATCACATGTTGTAATTCAAGTTCTCGTGTTTGCCTTGGGCCATGCTATTTGGCTGATATGCACATTCATAGCTCCACTGATGTCTTCTCACTAATGCATGCTCAGGGTCAAGTAGTTGTCAAGTCATTTATTTATTCTATTATGACAAAGATACTACAACATATGACTGTTAGAATTCATGTAAATTTTTTACTGTCTTTCTTTCTCCCTTCCTTTATCTTGCATTATTTTCTGTCTTTATTGCTTTTCCTTGCTGTAGCTAAATGTTAGCATTGAACTTATCAGAAACTCAAACTTGAGCACTTTACATAAAACTTCCTCACTGAATATGACTTGATTCAGTGTATATGCTACTGGTGTAAGGTGACAACATACCCGTGGTCAAAAAAAAAACAAATAATTCAAGCTATTGATGTCAATTAAATATTAAATAGACGAGTAGCATTATACATTCAGTACAGTTACTAAATGATTAAGGCTTCTCATTTCAACAAAAACTGAAAAGCTTTTTATTTGATCACGATTTTGGGATTTCCATGCCCAAAAGAGACAATCCGAGGCAAATAGGATGACAGTAATGTTTATAAGTATAGATGAGAGCTAGAACAGTTACTTCTGAAGATGTAGCATCCCTTGAAAATGTAGTAGGTTCCACACAGCATTATAATATCAGTAATTAAGAGAGTCCAGATTCAGAAAGTAAGCTGGAACCATAGGCACTTATTTTATGAATCATATTGACCACTTCTTTTGTATATTCAGTTATAATTCTGTTATTTAATTAAATTGATTCTAACTTCAATATACTGCATTATAACTACAAATTTATACATAATAATAAAATGCCAACAATTGGTGTTGGTTCTTTGCTAGCTAACATTTATTGTGTTCACAATTTAATTTCATAATAAGCAACTTGTTGGGTGTCTTTTTTGGCTGATTTAACTAATTGTTTATAACTGCTAATATCTGCCTGACAATAATTCATCAGTAAAGGGCAAAAATAGATCAATTATTATCACTAACTCAAAATATTCTATACTCTATGCAGTTCTATGGTCGTTACCTCCCAGTATGCTATATTATATTATACTATAATATCACTCAAACCATATAATGCAAATATCGTACAAATATTGCCATATAAAGTGCCTTTTATGTTGAATCGGGAGCCCTTATGCAGTTACTAGTAATGCTACTTATGACATTTCTAATATGATACCAGTTAGTAAAATATCAACTAATAGAATATTGCATATTATTATATATTATTATATTATTATTTAAATGTATCAGTGCAGCTCTAGTTTTATGAAAATGTAGGTACGTCCTCAGTCAAGAAAGAACTCCAGCAGAGAGGGACACTTGGTAAACTTATACTATCACACCACAGGTGTTGAGGATTGAAACAGTAGAATAAACACCAAGCAATCAAGGTGTGAGACTTGAAGTCTTTGTCTGCTTAGTTCAACCTGGTACATATGGGAGAGTGTATGTATCACGTAGTGTCATGTATCACCTAGTGTCATTTAACTTGAAGTAGTCTTCCATACATACTAGATTAAGATCCTAATATTAGAAAAACGGATGCACAAATTTTGAGTTTAGAAAGGCATATTATTCCGTAATAGAACTAGCTATATGCTGCTTACTTTTTTTAAAAAGAAAATAAGATAAGATTGCCATAACAACAGACCAGGCATTTATAAGTTCTAATGCTTAATTTTTTTTGTCTTTGTTTTGGTCATTGTGTTGTTTGCTTTATATGTCCAAGTAGCTATGTTATCTATACAATATAGACACTCTACATTAAAAATTTATTAATTTGATGTGAAACTACTGATTGTTTAAAAATATTATTTGCATTGAAATATTATAAATGTTCTTGTACTTCTTTGTTCATTTAATCATGAAATAATGTAAAAAACATACATTTTTTCCTTTTCATTAATCAAATTCACTAATTAAATTAATGAGTGGGTGTGGTTAAGTAGTTGTGGTTAATTGAGTGTGATTATGGCCGCACCAATTCAATTTTGCTTCCTACTCCTCTGGGTAAAGTGTTAATTAGTTCCTCGGCCACAAAATCAAGCGGCAATCTAACAATCCTCCCGTCAACTTCAAAGGGTGCAAATCCAATGCCTTGATTTACTGCCAACCTTATTGCAAACACAAAACTTTATTTGCATAGGCTGATCACCCCATCTGCACCTCCCAGGGTACTGGTCTAGAAGATACCATTAGTAGCAAAAAGTAAAGTAGGGGATAGTCACAAGTCTCCTGCAATGGCTCAGAATATTGCAGAGCCTTTGATGGTCATGCTGATTTCCTAGAACTTCTACTATTGTATAGAATTGACAACAATAGTAGAAGTTCTAGGAAATCAGCATGACCGTCAATGGCTCTGCAATACTCTGAACCATAGCAGGAGACTTATGACCATCCCCAGTACAGGGAATCAGCAAGAGATAAATCAAGTGTTCCACGAAAGCAGGCGTCTCTGTGGTGCTTCATTCAGGTAGGACACTCAGATCCTTCCTGAAACAAAACATGATTGTATATCCTGGTGTGAAAAATGTCAAACTTCAACCAGGGTAAAGGACTAGCTACTGTATTTAATGACAACCTGAAACGAATCACTCTGTTAACATACTCAATAATATTCTTATTGTTATTAACCCTCAGTGTGCATGCATGAGAGGGTTAATAGTCGTCCTGTCCGTCTGTCTGTCTGTCATGCTCTGATTATGGAAATCACTGACAATTAAGCAGTGATTTAGGTGTGAACATACTCAGGACAAAGATTTAGGATCTTTTATAGTGCTACTTCTTTTAATTTGGGCTAAATTGGTGAGAAAAACACGAAGTTTTCAGCTCCGCATTGGTACCAAATTTTATGGGTAATCCCCCTAGCATCACGTCATAATCATGTGAGCAAATCATTTCTTGCAGCCTACAGTGTAGTTTACTTTATGCTCAGGGAAGTTAACAGAGTTGAAAGAATTGAAGTTTCACATTAACAATGTGTGCCAGTGAGTGTTTCTGGCTAGTTTAGCTTTTCTTATGAAGGCAGGTTTCCATGTACAATTTTTATTACTCGAGCTAAATTAAAGCCTCATAAAAATAGCTAATGATTGCTTGTTCTATTGGCAGGAGATTATATTGTAATAGCTAGGTAATGTTTAATAGCGCTGGAGGGTTTGCACCTTTGGTGCTTCATTATAATTCTTATAACTATTATAATCATTGTTATCATGTTTAGTAATTCTATTCAATATTTATTACTTCATACAGTTTTCTTTATTACTTTTCAATAGATAAAATTTCCTTTAATCTCTTTCCATCATCCCTCACTTTTTAACCACTTTAGCAAAAGGTCCTGCAATTCTCATGTACACAGTCATGTACAGGCCCTGCCAGATTAAGCTAGCATTTTTCTGGAATAATAGACATGAAATTGACAAAAAAAAAAGAAATATTTTACCAATTGACCTACAAATTTGTAGGGAAGAGAATATGTATCCATTGCTAATGATCATGTTTAAAATCTTTAATTCCCTAATCTACATCTCCCCAAAATGTTTTGCAAGGTTTCTCATAATTGAACTTTTTTTTCAGCTTCATGTTTTTCCATTCTGAGATATTTGAGGTGCTCACTGAAAAATTAGCTAGCTATATTGAATCCTCTATATTGAGTAATTCAATATAACAGTAAGATATTAATCCTTTTACTACTTTAGATCTATCTTTGCACCTCTTACTATTAATTCCATTACTACTTCTATATGTCCATTTTGGTTGGCAATCCATAGAGGAGATGCTCCAGTGTTATTTTGTAGATGTATCTGTGCACCTCTTGCTATTAGTTCCTTTACGACTTCTATATGCCCATTTTCACTGGCAATCAATAAAGGAGATACTCCAGTATTGTTTTGTAGATCTACCTTTGCACCTCTTACTATTAGTTCCTTTACGACTTCTATATGCCCATTTTCACTGGCAATCCATAGAGGTGATGCTCCAGTGTTGTTTTGTAGATCTACCTTTGCACCTCTTACTATTAGTTCCTTTACGACTTCTATATGCCCATTTTCACTGGCAATCAATAAAGGAGATACTCCAGTGTTCTTTTGTAGATCTATCTTTGCACCTCTTACTATTAGTTCCTTTACGACTTCTATATGCCCATTTTCACTGGCAATCAATAAAGGAGATACTCCAGTGTTGTTTTGTAGATCTATCTGTGCACCTCTTGCTATTAGTTCCTTTACGACTTCTATATGCCCATTTTTACTGGCAATCAATAAAGGAGATACTCCAGTGTTGTTTTGTAGATCTATCTGTGCACCTCTTGCTATTAGTTCCTTTACGACTTCTATATGCCCATTATTACTGGCAATCAATAAAGGAGATGCTCCAGTGTTGTTTTGTAGATCTATCTGTGCACCTCTTGCTATTAGTTCCTTTACGACTTCTATATGCCCATTTTCAATGGCAATCAATAAAGGAGATACTCCAGTGTTGTTTTGTAGATCTACCTTTGCACCTCTTACTATTAGTTCCTTTACGACTTCTATATGCCCATTTTCACTGGCAACCCATAGAGGTGATGCTCCAGTGTTGTTTTGTAGATCTATCTGTGCACCTCTTGCTATTAGTTCCTTTACGACTTCGATATGACCATTTTCACTGGCAATCAATAAAGGAGATACTCCAGTGTTGTTTTGTAGATCTACCTTTGCACCTCTTACTATTAGTTCCTTTACGACTTCTATATGCCCATTTTGACTGGCAAACCATAGAGGAGATTTTCCAGTGTTCATGTGTAGATCTATCTGTGCACCTCTTGCTATTAGTTCCTTTACAACTTCGATAAGACCATTTGCACTGGCAATCAATAAAGGAGATACTCCAGCGTTGTTTTGTAGATCTATCTGTGCACCTCTTGCTATTAGTTCCTTTACGACTTCTATATGCCCATTATTACTGGCAATCAATAAAGGAGATATTTCAGTGTTCTTTTGTAGATCTATCTGTGCACCTCTTGCTATTAATTCCTTTACGACTTCGATACGCTCATTTTCACTGGCAATCAATAAAGGAGATGCTCCAGTGTTGTTTTGTAGATCAATCTGTGCACCTCTTGCTATTAGTTCCTTTACGACTTCTATATGTCCATTTTGACTGGCAATCCATAGAGGAGATGTTCCAGTGTACTTTTGTAGATCTATCCGTGCACCTCTTGATATGAGTTCCTTTACGACTTCTATATGCCCATTTTTGCTGGCAATCCATAAAGGAGATGCTCCAGTGTTGTTTCGTAGATCTATCCGTGCACCTCTTGCTATTAGTTCTTTTGCGACTTCTATATGTCCATTGTGACTGGCAATCCACAGAGGAGATGCTTTAATGACCATTTGTAGATCTATTTGTGCACCTCTTGATATGAGTTCCTTTACAATTTCTATATGTCCATTTTCACTGGCAATAAACAAAGGAGATGCACTATGGTTGTTTTGTAGATCTATCTTTGCACCTCTTACTATTAGTTCCTTTACAATTTCTATTTGCCCATTCTGACTAGCAATCAATAAAGGAGAAGCTCTATTGTTATTTCGTAGATCTATCTGTGCACTTCTTGCTATTAGTTCCTTTACTACTTCGATATGTCCATTTTGGCTGGCAATCCATAGAGGTGATGCTCCAGTGTTGTTTTGAATATCTATCTGTGCACCTCTTGCTATTAGTTCCTTTACTACTTCGATATGTCCATTTTGGCTGGCAATCCATAAAGGAGATGCTCCAGTGTTGTTTTGAATATCTATCTGTGCACCTCTTGCTATTAGTTCCTTTACTACTTCGATATGCCCATTTTGGCTGGCAATCCATAGAGGTGATGCTCCAGTGTTGTTTTGAATATCTATCTGTGCACCTCTTGCTATTAGTTCCTTTACGACTTCTATATGTCCATTTTGACTGGCAATATAGAGAGGAGTAATTTTGGTTTTTAATTGATAATTCAAATCCACATCATAAGTCATCAGTTTCTTTAATAGTTTCATGTATCCCATTTTGCTTGCAGATATAACAGCAGATGGTCTCACATGTATACATTTGCTATCTTGCATTAATTGGGATTCTGTTTTTTGACACTAAATTAAAAATGTACATTAATTCATCAATCTAGTTATGTTTATCACAATGTTCAATGTAATTAATCTAATTTTTATAATCCATCAAGTTCTTCTTGAAATAAAGTCAATACGTAACTACAAATATATCTTCTATCGACCACTTTATTGAAATGAATTTATTTCAACTTACTTGTTCGTCATTCATGTCAGCAGCCACAGAAGGCCATGGAAATTCATTTACTTCTATGAAAGCAAATAAAAGCAAATATAATTTTTTATTCAGAATACTTCATCTCATATGATCAGAGTTGAAAGATGAAACATATATCATTGTGTCTCATTGGCGCACACCGCCTTTATCATTTCCAATTGTGTATCACCTTTTAGTCGAAAATAATACTTTATAGAAATGTATTCCTAATCTCCTACCATGTGTGGGCTGGTGTCCATCAGTAGCTAAAAGGATTACTTACATGACAATTACTATTTGTTTTGTTGTTTGTTTTGTTTGTTTTTTCATCTGCCTCCATGTTGGCTATTTTATCAGTAATATCTTGTGGGCATGGTGTTGCCCTTCTAATGTTCAGTAAAGTAAATGCATGGCTATATCTAAATATGGTGACTGTAATTGGCAAGCGAGCGAGACACTCTCAGGGGTAACACAATTGAAAATTAGGGATATTTGTTTGTTTATGTGTGGACGTACGTATGTCATTTTGTACTTTGATCTTCTCGTTTTTGTGTTTGCTTTGCAGTCTACCCCTTCCCATACCTCCACTAAACTGAATCTATTGGTTTAGCGATCCCGTATCATTCAAGGAAATTAATTATTTACCCCTTTGTATCAGATTGTTTCTAAATGATATAAGATGCACTTAGGTCTCAAAAACTTACAGTTAGATTCAACACAGTGCAGTAATTCTTTAGAACTTCTTGGCTTTTGAAGTCGCAAAATTTTATGGGAAATGGTTACTATATTATTTAACCCTTTACCAGATTTAATTTTATTTTTTTAACTCGGCCTTTTTAGCTACGGGTGTTTGTTATCAAAAGTTAATGGTAATTCGGATAGTCAGAGACTACAGAAAATACCAGTACTCAGGGAATTGAGGTAAGAAAGTAGTTCCATATTTGTTAGCTAGAGTATTATAATGGCCGCAATGGCTACGTACTTATACTTTTAGAAATGGACTGATAAATTCTATTGAAGTATTTTATTTGCACATAGGCTTGCTCGCCCTTTGTGCTCAAGCACATCACTAGTTAATGAGGCCAAGAAAAAACGTTGCAGTATTAGTCGTCCACTTCTGTACATGTCTAATAAGTCTGATGTTCTGCCCTTCAGCAATTTTGAGGCAACACCAATATTTGTGTTCGGGCTCTAACCCTCCTCCACTATGAGTATGAAATTAAACTTGCGCATGATTGCCTCAGGTCTTACCATCACGGAAATCGTCGATGTCGTTGTTTTGACTCAGTAGTTAGTTTAATGCATTGTATCTTTTTTCTTAGTTACCGTTTTGTTCTTACTTTTGTGTAACTCTTTCTTCTTTCTATACTATCATCTACTATAGTATATTCTATCAATATAATATAAAGATGTATTTAATTTGAGGTTCGGATACAGATCCTCTTCTTGACGGACAGTCCTGAACAATTTATGTGAGTGTTACTGAGGCACCTTTGGCTGATCCTATGAAGACAAATGTGTACTAATTGCTGCACCAACTTTCAAATCTGGACTTACGCCACAGAAGATAATATTATGTTTTAGTTTTGTTTTTTACAAACTTCAGCAGAAAGACTAGTAGGGGCGAGTAAGTAATACGAAGATGATCTTCACACTGAGCTGGAACAACAAATGTTGAGTTTGTTGAAAATATGTCAACTAGTCCTTTCACAAGGAAGTAATTCAGAAAACTTTGCATAATAAGTGCTAAGGAAAACTACTGAAGTCTCACTGGTAAGCTTAAAAGTGCAAAAGATCTGAACAGCTTAAACTTTTTTTTAGCAACATTGCCTCTTTTCTGGGAAGGACTCTTTGAGGTACTCAAACAGAAACATGCAGAGGAAAAAATCTTAAGAATAGCTATTTCTACGGCTTGTGAGGCCATAAAAGATTTTCAATCTGAGAAAATAGGAGGGTTTCTCCCCGACTTGCATGCTGCAAATGTGAGGAGTCTGCACTCTACTTTCTTGTCTCCCTGATCAATAAGTTTGCGGTTTGCCAATGTTGTTGTGCCGCCACAAATACCATGCATGCTGAATGATATTGCATTTGATTCTGTCACTCAATATCAGCTGGAAAATATGTGAAGTATTTGAAAGAAGGAGAAAATGAGTTTTCCAGGAGAATGCTAATAATCAAAGGTGGCTGAAAATTTTAAAGGGAATATCATTAATTATTTATCATCTTCAGGATTCATCACTAATAGAATTCAAATCAAGTGCAATAAAATTATTCCATGCAATTCCTGATGACACTGATGACATGAGTGAGGCTTGATA
>WLWI01002307.1_pt1 | contig 16491 bp, 14 predicted proteins | sample 6701501 | NCBI WGS metagenome assembly WLWI01 (sample SAMN12718690, study PRJNA515312) | sponge metagenome | isolation source: marine sponge | host: Mycale hentscheli | place: New Zealand: South Island, Marlborough, Capsize Point | collected 2014-11-01
TGAGCTCGCCCATACAATTTCGTCAAAAAAGAGACGCCCAGGCCAGCCAAAGGCGCGGTTATGGACAATAAGACACAGGGGGGGGGGGGGGGGGGCGGCCTTCAGCTTCCAGAGTCCTCCCCCCTTTCCTACGCAACTGCATCAGAAGGGTCAGCAAGATCTATTCTTTTGAGATGCTCAAAGTTTGTTTGACTTATTAAAAACAGGCTGATAAGACAACAATTCGCAAATGAGGGTAACAGTAAGAAGGCTTAATTTGATAGAGTGTCCGCTCTTCTATGCAACCCAATCTCGCAGATTCACAAGTTTGACAGTGTGACTCATAGTCATAATAGTTATTTCTTGTAAGTGAGCACAAGGCTTCTTGACACATCTTCAGTGACATAGGATCATGGGCTCCTACAATCCAGGACAAGTCAAACAGACTGAGAATATTGTGGAGCATTGGGGTTGAACACAACAGCTTGTGCGGTTTGCAGTAGAATTGCTCTATCTCAATTTACCCACAAGGAAGCAGATCGATTCCTATTGGGGAAGAAGATTGGGGCTTCAGTGTTAATACTACTGCGGTCTCTCGAAGTTTGCAACTGAGGTGTGATTAGGGTTTTAGTGTCAAGCCTGCAAACAGGTGGGTCTCTTGAAGTATACAACTGAAGTGTGCTCCCACCAGTGGTGTCTGGGTTAACAACATTGGTCTCAGAATTGGAATCAGCTACAGTACCAGGACAAATACTAATGTGATGCCTACCCTTACACTTGGCGCACCTCATGTTGCTTCAACATTCTAGACTAATATGGTTTCATTGCAAGCAGATAAAACAGTGTCCAGCCTTCTGTAACACTTTTCTCCGTGCTTGATGACCATGCAAGAATTTGAGGGGTGAGCTTGTCAACAGTAGGTGCAGATTGGGTTATTTCCTAGTCCGGTCAACAAAGCTGCAGCGGTTGGAGACTTCTTGGATAACCTTCTTGTTTGGGGCACAGATGTCGGCATCATTCTCTCACCAGTTCCTATTTCCTTCTGAATCACTTCCATCATTTCATCCAACCACACTGATCCTCTCCAACCTCTCGACTCACATGCAACTGGAGCTGCTCTGGTGGAAACTTGTGGAGCAGAACAGACACAAGAATCCTGCCATAGGATTCTGAACCAGTTCTCAGTGCCTTCAAACTGCAGACACGAGTCTCAGCAATATATAGCTTCCGCAACCCCATTGAGGTTATTCTGAGAGGTAACAACTTCAACATTTAAGAGAGCATCCAAAATGTTTGGCAACTATTAGCTGGTAGTTCCGAATCTCTCTTTTTAAATTGATACAGCTTCACTAAAATTAGCCTCAGTGAGAGACAGACCTTGTTTTGCATACAAGGCAGCATGTTGTAATAGTGACCTCAAGTAACTAAACTTCTGTATGGCTGGAAGGTCTCGATTGTCATGTATTATTGTGTAGGACTCCCAAAAAGGTGTCCACTCCGGCAAATCACCAAAATAGTTAGCTTTAGTAGCCTTAGTTGATTAGAAGTGTGAGTGGTATCGCTTTGAGTAAGAGTAGAAAGAGCTACTAACACATGATTGATTCTCACCAGGGCAGTGTATACTTTCTCATTGAAGTCATCAGACTGCACAATCTCACCAGGTACTTCTCCCTCATCGATCACATCCAATACCTCAGCATCTAATTGCTTGAGTGCTCCTTATTTCTCTTTAACCGAGCTAGTTTCTGTGTCCAATGCTGGCATCGCTAATAGGTCTTCCATTCCCTTGTCACTTTCATAGCAGAACCTCAATGGCCAGCTCAGATGCTTTTCTTTCTGGACAGTGCACTTATGGTGGGTGTCAAATAGAATCAAAAGTTGAAACGGTCAACATAAAGAATAGAGGGAGAACATTCGACAGACTCACTATCCGGCTCAAAGCACCATGTAAAGTGTGCGCCCTCCTTTCCCAGTCGATTGTATAGTTCCCACTATCGCAGAAGCACAGTATTTACTGAATTCAACAATTTTGCACAGTCATCATCATCAAAAACTTGTACACAAAATTTTATCAGGTGACACATTGCGTCATAATTACTATATATAATGAATTCTATTAGCTAATGAAGAAAAACAGTAAATTGGAGCTCGTGCTCCTCTACTTCAGTTGATGATGTTAATGTTGATATAAGACTTGAGACCATCTGTTAGTGCTATAGCAGCTTCTGAACCAATATTGTTTCCCCGAATATTTAGTGTCTGTAAGTTAGAACAAAATTTGAGGCTTTCAGCTAGTATTAATGCACCATCCGATTCAATACTGTTACTTGTAACACTCAGCATATATAAATTAGTGCAAGGCTTGAGGCCATTAACCAGTGCTACTGCACCCTCTGAACCAATATTGTTCCCATCAATGTTCAGTGTTTGCAAGTTAGTAAAAGACTTAAGGCCATCAGCTATTTCTATTGCACCCTCTGAACCAATATTATTCCAACTAACATCCAATACTTGTAAACTATTGCAAGACTCTAGGCCATCAGCTAGTGCTTTTGCACCCTCTGAACCAATATCGTTCCAACTAATATCCAGTATTTGTAAGTTAGTGCAATACTTGAGGCAATCAGCTAGTGCTACAGTGACCTCCGTACCAATGCTGTTCCAACAAATTTTAAGTGTTTGTAAGTTATTATAAAGCTTGAGACAATCAGCTGGTGCTACTGCACCCTCTAAACCAATATTGTTTCTACCAATATCCAGTGTTTGTAAAACAGTGCAAAACTTGAGACACTGACCTAGTGCTACAGCACCTTCCATATCAATACTGTTCCAACTAATGTTCAATATTTGTAAGTTAGTGCAAAACTTGAGACTACCAGCTAGTGCTATTGTACCCTCTGAACCAATATTATTCTTACTAATAATCAGTGTTCGTAAAATAGTACAAGACTTGAGACCATCAGCTAATTCTACTGCACCTTGTGAACCAATACAGTTCTTACTAATGTTCAATGTTTGTAATTTAGTGCAAGACCCGAGACTACCAGCTATTGCTATTGCACCTTCTGAACCAATATTGTTCCTATTAATAGCCAGTTTTTGTAACATAATGCAAGACTTGAGACCATCAGCTAATTCTACTGCACCTTGTGAACCAATACAATTCTTACTAATGTTCAATGTTTGTAAGTTAGTGCAAGACCTGAGACTACCAGCTATTGCTATTGCACCCTCTGAACCAATATTGTTCTCACTAATAGTCAGTGTTTGTAAAATAGTTAAAGACTTGAGACCCTTAGCTAATTCTACAGCACCTTGTGAACCAATACAGTTCTTACTAATGCTCAATGTTTGTAAGTTAGTGCAAGATTTGAGACTATTAACCAGTACTACTGCACCTTTTGCAATCCAATTTCTCCCTGGAAAATTTATAGTAAGTGATTGCAAATTAATAAAATACTTCAGGCCTTCCAATGCCGCCACCAAGTCACTGAACTGATTTAGATCTGAGGTTTCTAGATGAAGCAACAAAGTTTTTACTTCTTCTAACCTGTGACTACTAGCTTGAATTAAATGTTCTATTCCACTTTTCTGCAGTTTACAGGAATGAAATTCTAATGCTAAGGTTGGACGAGATGCTTCTGATATAACATAGCTAATGGCATTGTAGTCACTTGGTGTAAAAACTTTATCCCCAAAAGAAAGAGAAGTTTGCTGCAAACCACAATGTATAACAGCATCACAGACTATAGATTTCTGAGATTCAAATGCACAGTGGACTTTATCTAAAGTATCTGCATATGTCAAGTTGAAAATTTTGTAGATTTGCTTGTGAAATGTTTGAGTTTGTTGACTTATCATACCACAATAAAATTTCCACACCACTAACATTGCTGCATTGTCCTTATGCTGGTCTATGATGTTTAGTTGCTGGTCTTCAGGCTGACTAAACAAGTGATATGCTGCAAGATAATATTGGAATGTGGGATGCAGAAATGTATAAAATTCTTGCATTTTGTAGAGCATAGCTGCTGAATTTACTGTTACTAAACCAAGACAAGGGCCATCTGAGTCATATTCATCTGACAGTTTAGGGTCTGTGTCTTTTCTTTTAAAGATATGTTCAAATTTTTCAGTTGTTGTATATGCTATTTTACATATATCATTAAAAGAATTTTGAAGATCCCCGTTTAAATGTTGTAGAGAAGTAGGTACATCTGAATTTTTGTCTCGCATGACTTTGCGTATAATTATCAGTAATGTGAAGCATTCATAAATTTCAGTTTCTGTGCTTGGCATATTATTATCTTTATGAGTGTATATATAACATATCATAGCTGCATTAACCGGAAGATAACACATGTTTAGCACATTAATGTGGAGGCTTAGATATTTCTTGAGATTTTTTGCTTTGTCGGGTTCATTTTGAAAAAACATGCTAATGTAATGATGTATCTGATCACGTTCAAAACCAAGAATTTCAAATCGCTTGTCGCTACACTCTTTCAATTTTTTATTGCCAACTGGGCGGGAAAACACAATAATCATTGCTTGTGGGAGGTTTTTGTTGTTGTTGATCAAGTCATAAATGATATTATTTTCATTATTGTAGTTCTGATATTCATCTAGTCCATCTAGTATAAAACAGCTTTTGTTACCCTGCTGGGATTCTAAATGTTGGATTAAATCTCTATCTAATGTGTTGTAAAAAAAGTCTAACAGCTCCGATAAATTACTGTCTTTCCTTCTTGCATTTAACATTCTGAGGGAAACAAGAAATACATGGTCTGCACCTTCTAAAATACATTTCCCCATACTCCAGTCTCTAGTGACTTTGTGAGCTAGAGTAGTCTTCCCGACACCTGGACGGCCTTCAACTACTATTAAAACTCCGCTTTTATAGGTGCCAAAACATTCTTTATAACTAACTTGATCTTTCTCACCCAAAATATTGTCCATGACTCCTTGCACTGAACAATCGTACTCCCTCAAGTTATCTGATTTTCTGTGTATAATTGCAAGTTCTACAAAGGATTCTGTTCCTACTGGAGGCCATGTATCTTTTGGAACTTCCCTGAGAGAATTGTATTGGTTTAAGAGCCGCTTTATTCTGTCAGGATACACTATTGATACTGGTATCTCCTTTGATCTCCCAATATCCTCCACTTCGCATGCATATCTTCCTTCTATATGCTGACTGGCCATACTCCTGTGGCTTACTAGAAGTATACTGGAAGATGTACCTTGATAACATGCGCCCTCACATAGTGGCTCGCCCTCTTTAGTCCACTGATAAGCCACTTGTTTATTAGAAGTGACCTCAACCTCAAGGAGTGTGGACTTACAATAGCTCACAGCTATGCTTCTAGACTGAGATACAATTTTAGGACTGGAGTTAGCATCATCTAAATGGGGAGGCTTTTTAGTATTGGAGATAAACTTTTCAACGGAAAGTTTATCTGCTACAATAGGTGACTCAACTGGCTGGCTAGCAATTACTTCCTTAAGTACACTAAGAGTTACTTGTTTCAAGGAAGTACCCTGTGTAATCCATATGGTCAGAACCCTGCTGAGTTTGATTGCTATAGATGCTTGTTCCCTAGTAATTTCACTTAGCTTAGAAGTAGGAATGTGAAGAGCAATACCTATTTCCTCCCATTTGTAAGCTACACTTTCCAGTTGCCTCATAAGATCATAAATATGTTCTTCAGTAAGATTTTGAACTATTTCTGGCTCAATGGTCTTATTTCTAGTATACTCAACATTTAGGGATTTATACAAATTTTTCAATTGGTCAAAGAAACTTAATATTTTCAGGAAACTACGAAACAGTGATTTATCTTTACATACCTTAACACAGATCAACTGTAAAAGGTACTTCACTTTGAGCATTTTGTCCACTCTTTGGTCCAAATTGTTAAAGTCTTTTCTAGTATCTTCCTCTATGATGTATCTTTTGCATAGTTCTTTTGATAACATTTCAAGATCCACCCTCTCTAACTCTCTGATCAATTCATCTTGGTAAATTTGAAGTAGTCCGACTTCATCAGTCAATTCGGTAGCCGCCATGTCGTCTCCCTTTTACCAGTTGTTCCGCAACCGCCAAGGTCACGTGAAAAAATTTTAAGTGACGTAATTTGTTAGCGTGAAGTGCCACCTTTGTTTACCTTTTCTGGTTGGGAAAGATTTAACTGAAATATGGTTATGACTGTGGCTGTAGACTATCTGTACGGGACAGACACTTTGAAAATACGTGATGTTTAAAAGTGGACGCGTACACGAAATGGGACTTCGTTCAGGTAAGGATAAATACTAGTTAATATTTATTATCAAGTTATTTTATTGGAGCAACTGTCTGAAAATAAAATGTCACAAATAAAAGGTGATATTATGTTATTGGTGAACATAGTTGGCAGGTTATTAATCACTATCAATATCCACATTGTCACTTTCTCCAATTTCTGGGTCATCACTATATTCACTTTCATTCTCACTTCCTTGCTTCTGCTACAGTATGTTCAGGTCCGTGTCATACGAGTTGTCCCCTCCAAAATCACTGGTCATGATGTCATCGAGGTCATCATCAGAGACGTCACTATCATGAGATGGTAAGTCTGTGTTAATGGGTGTAGTAGGAGAAGTTCTAGGGAGTGTATTGATACAGTGGGTACACTCACACCCAACAGAACACAATCGGTTTTTCTTGACACACCCGCATCTTTTGGTTCGGCAGCCAGAAACACACTTACAGCCCCTCGTAAGTGTAGTTACTCTCTCTCTAATTGCCTTAAGGTTTTCTTCAGTATCCCATTGAATTGTTAGTCGACTGTCTTGTATTGCCCACCCATATAGTGTGATGGGTTCAAGGTTCATGTGATTCAAGTCGACTTGTTTCCACATATGTATTACCCAACATGATCGTTTCCAATGAAGCATGAGGGCCTGATTAGATGCTGGCATTTCATTATCAAATTTTGTTCTATACCAAATTGTCTGTCTGATATTATCTAGCCATTTGTGGTGTTGCTCTTCAATCTGAAATGTGTCACTGGAGATTGTACGTCAAAAGCTGATGAATGTTTTTTGAAATATACAGTACCTATAGGTTTCCATTCATTGTTAGTTAAAGTGGTGTGTGCTAATGAGCCTGGAGTGTGTGGGTTGTCTTTGTCAATGATAAATGAGGCATATTGAAGGAAATACTTGAAAAAACTGGCTATTCCGACCTGGCTGAAGAATGAAATGTAGTCACACCCAGTACTGACATAAATGGTTTGTAGCAGCTGGGGTAGGTCTGGGTCACTTTTCAAAACTGTCAGCAATGAAGACAAATTCAGAAATGTTGTTTCTCTGGCATTGTGTTTTCTGAAATGATGTCTTTAAGTTGTGCACATTCCAAAGCTATTCCAATCATGTAGACATCAGTGTCAGGAGACAGCACAATTTTTTTTGTGTTCCTTGTCCTCCTTGCATGTAACCATATGCGTGTGTCAGTCTCGTCTGCATTGCTAATAAATGCAGGATCTGGTTTGATGTCGTTTTCTTTGGTGACAAACCATGCAGTGTCAGAAATGTCTCCATCGAAAGCCCCAGCTATATACAGTTTTTGATGTTCATTTAGAAATTACTGAAATTTTTTAGGAAATAATCACCAAGAAAGACAACTAGTTTTCTTTTGCATTTTCGGCAGTTGAGGAAATTTTCTCTCCATTTCTTTCCAGTGATCGAGGTACTGTCGGTGAGCTCTGTACACACATGACCAGTTGCTATGGTAGCTTTTAAGTCCCTGTATTTCTGTTCAAAGTATTTTGGGGTGTTTTCCAGTCTACCTGGGGTATCAAATATGACATGAACCTCTGAGCATCCTTTCTTACATTGAGAAACAATGAATCTTTTTAGTAAGAACATGCCATAGTTGGCTAAATTGACGTGGTTTGGCAGAGGCAACATATTGATTAAAAACATACCCTCAATAATACAACACTGAGGTGCCCAGTCCAATGGCAAGTATGGAGTAATAATCAGGGGATTACTATTCTTGTATCTTTTTTTGCAGTATCCTAGTAAAAAGAGATTTCTGTCCTTTGAGCGGATTCCATCATTATCACAAATTGAAAGAGGGTATTCCAATAGCTGTTCTTCGGGTTTATCTACTGGTTCACCAAACTTTTGTGAAAAAAGAATTTTTTTTTCATTGCCAATACAAGTAACTTTTTGTCTCTTTCAAGCTGAGACACTCGTACAGTTTTTGCTTGTTTTATTGAAAATGTTTGTAATGCTTTCCTCCTGATTGGTGCTTTCACACTTGGTTGCTTAAGGATGTTATATGATATCCGTAATTTGTATTCTTCTTCCCCAATATGTCGGAAATTGAGGAGATCATAATGTTGCTGGACTGTAGCCTCAGTGCCATTAAACAAATTCATCAGACCACGATTAACTTCCGTTAGTGGCAGGAGTGAAACTTTGCACAATGCTTTTATTTGTGATTGGACATTATTTTTGTGTTTTTGATCCATAGGTTTGGATGAGAATGTGGGTGGTGTTACTGTTGTCTTCATGCATTGGGAAAACAATTCAGCTTTGAAGTTATTAAGAGTTCTAGTACGGTAAGTTAAGTATGTTGCCATTCTTTTCATGTAATCTTCTGATGGTTTCACCACAGCATTTTTACATTCCTTATTAATTAACATTTTGTGTCCTTCATCTATTGCAACTGAATGTCACTCCCTACCTGTTATGTTTAAAACAAATGCACCCTGTGAAAACATTAGCAAAATAGAATTTGGCAAATCCAATATATCAGCAATATGGTTTGAAATAAGCTTTTGGTACGTCTAATGATCAAAGGCAGTGAATAATGGAACCATTTCTTTCAAACTTGCTGTCCGTAAATGCCAGTCACCACTACGTATAGCAAGGGAGAGGCTCACATAGGCCATAGCATCTCTAAACACAAATTGAGACCAGAACTTCCATACGTCATCTACACTAGACATTTTGTGGATAAATTCATCAAACTTTTTGCTAAATTGTGGTATACTATGGGATATATCAGCAATTGTTTTACTGACTGAGAAAAAAACTCATTTCTTGTCTCTGCCGCAATGCCTAGTAGAGACTGTACAACATCGTCCAGCAATGTTGTGTTTACTTTATAGCACCCTGACTCTATAAACTTGATCAACATAGCTCTATACAGAGCCTCCCAAGCTTCAATGATAAATAAGTGAGTCCTTTTAAACTGGGTGCATTGTTTGATTGAAGCTGTTGGGTAACCACATGCTTCTGCCATTGACTTTAACCCAGCATCAAAATATGGTTTCATTAGTGCCTTCTGATAATTCATGAGTGCATGCCAGTCTCCTGGATAAGGTACAACCCACTTTAATTCACATTTTTTATTGTGTCCACTAATATTGCCTGAGGATATTCTAATATTTTCATGCTGATCTGTAATGTGAGAGCAAGGCTGCTCAGTTCCAGTACGTGGCATTCTTCTTTTTTTTGTGGGTGGGAGACATGTTGATGCTGATCCTTCTGTGGCTCTCTTTGTGCCGAGTGTACCCATTGCAGTATGATTAGGATTATCACAACTAGGAATATGAAGTTGTTCTGATAGGGATGGCTGGGGTTGAACTACTTGGATGGAAGTAGTGCTGCTGTTACTTCCTTTTGAAACTCGAGCATAGTTGTGCAAGAAATCGATGTTGTCTGCTGAGACAATTGTGAAACTCTCTGTGCTTAAGTATTCATTGATTGCAGCTACTCGATTGCTATTTTTGAGTTGAATGTAGCGAGACAGAGTATCAGCAGATGCACACACACCTAACTGGTTTAGTATTTTTATAAGCATAGCTGAACCCCCTGTCCATCAATGATATCGGTGACCAAAATATGCAATGGTACAGTGTAATCTTAGTCAATACAAAACATCTTTGCACAAAAAATTGAAAAGTCTTCTTATTTTTTTAGTGTGTTTTGTGAGCAGCGAACTTTTGACCCCATGTCTCTCTGATTTTGATCTAGTTAAGAGCTGTATTGCTTCCCAAAGCTTTGGGTCAATTTTGTCAATTTGGTCATCAATTGCCAGAGATGAAAGTTCAAACTCATCTTTTCTGTGTTGTCTGAGATAAGAGCTAATATGTGAACATGCTAAAGAGTTCCAATCATTAAAGACTTGAAGGATTTCTGGAGTTTTGGGGTTTGGAGTGCTGCATGCACCAGAGCTAACCACATGATTCTTGTCCTTCTGGCGAAGCTTCCACAAAGCTCTGGCTAGGCTCACTGTCAGATCCGTATGTGGCCTATAAAGTAGTATGCCATACTTTCTGGTCTTGCAACTATATGTGATATGGTGTTCTAATGTAGCTACTAGATTGCTGAGAATGTTGGCTGATGTAACTAGCTTAGATGTGTCAATATCCATTAAGTGATGTGACTGTTCATCAGCAAAATGGCAGAACCAGCCATAGACATCTGGAAGAAGTAATGCATTCCCTTCCAGCAACTCTCGGCCAACTGCAGCTATCACTTGATCCATACTTGCCTCAATGAGCTCGTCTGGAGAGTGTATAGTATAACTTCTGTTCTTTAAGTCTCTGTCTGTACTAATATTTTTGCTCTGTTTTAAAATAAACAAGGGAGAGCGATAGCAAGAGTAGCATACCATGTCATTTTCTCCAATGCTACCCTCAAAGCCCATGTTGGTTTTTAGATACTCTTCAATAGTTGAGGGCTGAGGACATGGTTTGGGGCTAGAATGTTTTAATGATACTTGACATGTACTACAATGGGTTTGAGTGGGATGTAGTTCATTATATACAGCATGGTAATGCTGCTTGCACAGTGGCATGGGTATAGTAGGGAATAAACTTTCCAATTCCAGTGCTTGGAGAACTTTAATTATATCTTCATTAGTGGCTTTGTGTAATGACACAAATACAGCATTTTTGCACCTATTTATTGAGCATTCTCCTTTGTTACAGGGTTTGGACCACCGAGGAACATGGCCACTGTTGGAAAGCACTCTGGCTATGTCCTTTCTACATGGCTGACATACAACACCTTCTTTCGGAATGTTATAGGACAAGACAAACTCTCGTGCATCTTCCTTCTTCCACTGTATTGGACTACTCATGTTCGGATGTGGGCCATTACATAAAAAGCAAAATACCTGGGAGCTAGTGGAATCAGAAGTGTGTGAAGACACTTTGGAGAGACGTCTACCACTCTGTGATTCAGTCATAACACTGCAAATAATTTTTTTTATTGTGTTATATTTGTCTTTTTTTTTTCCATGTCTTATTTCAGTCTTACCTAATAGGATGTTTAGTTTCCTCAATGTCCAAGTGGAAAGCACAGTATGGGTGGTTGATTATGTCTAAATTTGATGTATTCAATAATGCATAAGGCCCAGTATTGAATGATATAGTGAAGCCTATAAAATAGTATGATGATATTTTATTGTTACCTAAGGCTGTGGTCAAAAACTTACCCAATAGCCTCAATTTTGGATAGTTGGTTTTGGGGGTTCCAGCTGGCTGCACAACACCACATCATGTGGTCTGCTGGTCACTAGAGCATGCTATCTAATTTTAGCAAAAGGGGTGTGGTGATTGTGGGTGTGTCTGAAAATTTTCTTTCATTGAGATGTCAAAAAATGAGGTGCTTGTTCATTGTGGTGGTAAACCAGGTGTTTTCTATATTGTGCATAAAGCCCAAAGAAGCAGGAAAATGATGAGACCCTTCCTGGCCCACCAGTTGATTATAATCCACCCCCGCCCCACCCGCTCTGGTGAACCCCGCCGCGGCAACCATTTATTTTTGAGAACAGGGGGGGGGGGGGGTGCTGCATTTATCTCGCGTAGGCGTGACCATTCACCACACCCCCTCTCCCTGGCCCGTCGTGCACCACCAGGGAGAGGGTGTGGTGAATGGTCACGCCGCCGCCTCTACGGGTGTGATGTAGTAGCAGGTAAAAGGAGGGTCTGGCTAAGCGAGACTTGGTGCACGTGTGCGGCTCACCCGTTCGTATCGTAACTCTGAAATTTAAATGAAATGTGAGTTGAGGTTGCACTATGGCGGGTTTGTACCCTCTGCAATTATCCTCTGTATCCGATAAGTATGAGGCCATATACAAGGATAGCATTAACAACCCCAAACGTTTTTGGAGCCATCTGGGGAATAATCGACTGAATTGGTTTCGACCTTTCGACCAAGTTATGATTTGTGATGTGAAGGAGGCCAGAATGGAGTGGTTCATAGGCGGCAAAATCAACGTATCAGGTTCGCCTGTGGTGTGTTAAATCTGAGTGAATTATATAATCGAACTAATTTTCTCGGTTTAACAGCCAATATTAGTATGTCCAAGTTGAGTTGGCCGCGGTAAATGTGGAATCCACATTAGTACTTAACCGGAAGCAATTTAGTCGCGTGTGAATCCAAGTCAATTTAAGCGCGCAAACGTAAAGGGGCGGCAACGCAGGTGCGCATTAATTCTGTAACTATTGTAAGAAAGCAGTTTATGGAGTTTTTCGGGCGCTGTACAGCTCATCTCGTCTGTTTTCTATATTTATGTTTCTTATGCACAGATAATGTACAGCAGATGGAAACTAGTGAGGCGTTCTTCTAAAGAGACAAGATTAAAAGCAGTCGATTCTACCTACTGTGTTCCAAGATATATTCTCATATTCACAGGATTCAGCAGTATAGCACTGTTAACTTGTAGCTAAAGTTATTAGAATTTCTTGTGAATAAAATTATCAATTGTTTCATTTATTTATAATATATATAGATATGAAAATTGATGAGATGATAGAATTTAAGTAGTACACATATACAAAATATAGTTGTGATCCCAGTTGGTCCTTATCCTTACAATAAACGGCATCTAGTAGTGAAGTAAAAGGAATTGGCATAAACACAGCTTTTTGACGAGCACACAAATTAAATATAACCAAAAAGCTTTAGTGTGGCTGTATCACAAGTTGCTAGCTAAATGATAGCTATATCACTCTGAAATGTATTTAATAGCTATACGGCATTTGTTATTGAACAGGTAGACAAATAATCTTACCTACATCCTATTAGGTGATCTTGTACCCTCTGCTACAACAGGACACTCCAACTACTACTAGCAACCTAAGCTAATCGCGATACAAAGCTAGAAACGCAGCAATCTGTGAAGAAGCCGCTCATTGTTTACAAATTAATGAAGACTGTCCGCGTGATTAATTGAGCCGTACCGCGTGACTAAAAGCGGGCGCGTTTTGAGCGGGAAACCTGTGGTTTTTTCTATTCCCATAGACTTTTGTATTGAGTTTTGGAATAGCACTTTCTCTCCGGTTTTGGAGTATACTGAGGAAATATTTTTAACCGCTTCGGCGTCAGCTTTCTAATGGTGCAAAACCCCGGATGCGTAGCTGTTTCCGTTCAAAAGTTATTCAAGTTTTTTTTCTGGCCAACTCAACTTGGACATACTCGGACTATACTACATGGCTCCAGAGCACAAACGGTGAGCGAGCCTAAAACTACACTATTGTTAAACGATTGATTTTAACTTCTAAAGAGACAAGACTTAACTTTAACTTCTAACACTCAATCTACTAAACAATTATGTATGGTAAAGGGGTTTCAATGCCATAAAAAAGCAAAAAAAAACAAGTCAAGTTATTTAAACGGTTTTCTTAGCGATTTTCATTAGCTAAGTAGTAGTTGTGCTCACTCGCCAAATTTGAACTTATCCAACCTTTGGACTTCTTGTGAAGTCCTTCAGGGGTCAAGTATTCTCGCATAGCCAGACCCTTTACCAGTCGCAATGCGGGAAAGGGTCTGGTCAACTATGACATTGAGCTAGTTGTGCAGCTTCCCCCTGCTAATTGGGCTGGGAAGAATGGTGGAGAAGACAATAGAGAGGTGGTAATGTGTTGGTGGAGTGGTCTAACCTAGTAGCTCAAAGTATGTGATCACATTGGATTCCATTCACGAAGCAGGAGCAAAAAGTATTTCGCTAAAATGTTAATTATACCACATCAGCGGGAACTTACCGCTATCTCCTAGTTTGCTGATGGTGCAAACACAACTCTTTCTATGTCAGTTGACCAGACACTTTCCCGCATTGCGATTGATAAAGGGTCTGGATATGCGAGACTAGGGTCAAAGAACTCCAAACGTAGGATTAAGTTTTGTAGTAGTGAGGTTACAGAGTTTCCCAAATAAGATAAAGTGACTAACATACTGGGCCAGAGAGTAATTGAATGAAGTGTGAACAGTGAATAGATCTTTCCACCCATTTTTTTTTAAATTGTTGCTGACCTGTTGGAATAAGACATTTCTTATCTTGACTCCACATTGTCTAGAGAAACAGATTTAGTGATAGTGTAGAGGGCATTAGTTGATAGTCCGACCAGTCCAATCTTGGTTGACCATTTTTTCACAAAGAGAGGTGTGCTAACTAAATGAATGTTTGGTAAAGAATTTTCTAGAAAAGCACCAGTAAAGCTTGATGACTGACAAATTTCCCACTTGGATTTGTGTCAAGGAAGGACAAAAATTTGGAGTTGTTGCTTGTTTGTGTTTATTGACTCTCAGCCATGCTCTTTCCAGTTCTTCAATTATGCACAAATTCAAATGTAAAGTTGTGCCATTTTCAACTTTCATAACAATGTGTATAAAGTACTTGATGGACATGCTATTGATTGCTCCATGCTAGCCTAACATGGAGTATATAAGCTACCAAGATTCTCCAGTATCTGCATTTTTTCTTCCTTTTAGAAGGAAAAGGAATATATTGTTTTACATATGCACACACATACATAAAATGGACTGAATTTTTCCTCAATATGATGGATTTCTCAATGTTTTTGTAGTGAACTGTATTGACAGGCATGCTAAATTCTATCCTGAAAAACTAGCACTCATCTGGGAGAAGCATGAGCCAGGACAACAGGAGATTGTAACGTACAGGTAAAGTTATGTGTGATGTGTAACTGTCTCCCTCAGGGGTTCATTTAGGAATCAATTTAAGAGGGGGCGAGATTGAGCTTGCGATACCTCAAGGGGGTCACAACTTTCATACAGTACTAAGATGGAAGAGTGTGGGCCCGTCGCTAGTCGAGAGAAGCTATAGGCACACACAGGGGTCAGCTTAGGGTAGGCTGCCACCAGAGTCATCTAATTGCCCTCCCCGTTGACTACGAATAGCTGTTAGGCTAGCAAAGATTTATTCTGGACGTATCCAGACAAAATCACAAGCACGAGGTACAAGACTAACTGACTGACAAACGTGGTACACAGCTTAAATACATATACATGACCACACCTACAATTGACACAACCGCTCTAAAGTTCCTGTACTACAACGTATGCATCACACTTACACGCACAAACCTACAATTAATCTAAATATAATTACACGCATCTAGCTACATGACTTGCACAAACATCATAATGAACTCATGCTAATAAATAAAATAAACATAATGACAAATGTTCAGTCTGTGGGCATGTCGATGACACGCCCACAAAGAGGAGATGAGCTTCAACTTATGATTTAAGCTATTGCATTCACCTTATTATTCTTTTTTTTTTACTTTGCTTTTTTGCTTATAAAATTTGAAGAATATTTCAAGGGGGTGAGCACCCCCCCCCCTCCCCCCCTAAATGAACCCCTGTCCCTGTCTCGCAGCTATATATGTATATAACTTCAGTTAGGGATAGACAAAAGAAGATATACACAATTGCTATCATTATCATACCCATATATAAGACATGTCCAAGAATAAATTGCAATTAAAATAGCAATAACACCATCAGAAATATAAACCCTCTGCACACAAATAATACCTACCAAATATAATCATCAAGAGCCTTTGTTATTATTGTTTGTCAATAGGTGAAGTAGAGCTGGGCAATATACCGGTATTATCGTTGCACCGCAATAACAACTCTACATCATGGAGACGATATTTCAATTGTATTCACACGGTATTATCATTTCTCAGAAAGTGTTGGTACGGGTCATTAAATTAATGTGGGAGCTTCACGCACATGGCAGTTATAAGGTGCAGCCACTTTGTCGTTTGTAACACGGTACTAACGGAATTTGTAAAGTAGCTAATGATGGCTGCGAGTTCAAATTCTAGCTTATGGAAACCAACAAGTCTTGGACTGGAAGCAGATGAACACGGCAAGCTCATTTTGAATAAAGTTTACTTTGTTAGGCCAATATCGTGATATAATGCTTTATCGCGATAATTGAAGTTGATATTGTACGGCCTGTGATTATCCAAATTGCCCAGTTCTAAGGTCAAGTGCTAAAAGCACATATGTGGTGGCCTGCCTGGGTTTATCATTCTGTCCATATGGCTGATTAATTTATGCGTCTTTTATTGTTGACCCTGTTCCATTATTTCTGCTACAGTATGTTACACGCTATGAAGTGGCATTTTTGCATTGTTGTTTGTTGTTGTTTACTGAGGGGTATTGAGGAATGTTCACCACATAGCTTTT
>WLWI01002308.1_pt1 | contig 16483 bp, 11 predicted proteins | sample 6701501 | NCBI WGS metagenome assembly WLWI01 (sample SAMN12718690, study PRJNA515312) | sponge metagenome | isolation source: marine sponge | host: Mycale hentscheli | place: New Zealand: South Island, Marlborough, Capsize Point | collected 2014-11-01
ATGTGTGGGGTGAGAAATGGTGTTAGCACACAAATAGCTTCAGAAGAACCCAGAGCTAATTTTGTCCACTGCTTTGGGCATGCTTTAAACTTAGCAGCTGGAGACACTGTTAAACAAAACAAGATCTTAAAGGATGCTCTTGATACAACTCATGAAATATCTAAATTATTGAAGTTTTCACCAAGAAGAGAAGCTATATTTCAAAAACTGAGAAACGAAATTAGTCCCAACTATACCAGCTTTTGAACTCTTTGCCCTACTAGATGGACTGTTAGAGCTTCCTCCTTAGCCAGTGTCATTAATAACTATAGTATCATTCTTTCAGTGTAGGATGAAGCTCTTACTATAGCATGTGATACTGAAACTCGTGCACGTTTGATTGGGGTTCAACATGTTATGTCACAGTTTGAATATTTTTTTGGAATTGTACTGGGAGAGTGGATAAACTGGACAATTTGACAATGCCAATCATTTTAAATGAATTTGTAGAAGGAAATGAGCACAGAATTAAAACATTTGGAAAATTGTGAACATTTTTTTCACAAACCTTGTATCAGTCTAATAATAACAATAATTATTATTGCCACAGATTTATTTTTAAGTATGTTTTGTGGTAGGGTAGCAATATATGAAGAGTTCGTGGTAGAGGGCGTGGTTTGGCCTTATAGGTTAAATTTTGCTTGCTATGGCCCTGAGTAGTTGATATTATCTGCAATGGACATCTCTACAAGGGAGCCACCAACAGATTGGTACTGCTGATAGCCACCTTCTTCTGACCCGGGTGGATGTCTGGGACACGCCCAGAGGAAGAGGTCAACAAGAAGATAACATCTTTGATTAGCACTCTAAGGCTCAGCTGAGGGGGGTCTGCTTGTGGGCGCCTCTTCCTAAATGGACTATTAATCATATTCATTTGTATCTCCTCCCCTTCTCTACCCACTAAGTTTTGTTTCATCCCTTTACTCTTTAGACTCGTAATCATTTACTCAAAGTATGGCATTTTCTGAGACTATTTCTGGTGCGGCGGGAGCCCCTTTCTGGCTGGGTGGTGTTAATTGTGCTTCTGGTCCTTCGATAGCTGAAGGCCATTGGGACACATTATTACATGGGTGCTTTCTCAGCGTTTGCATACTAATTCCCAGTGAACCGAATACTAAGGCCATAGCCACTCAAAATCATGTATTTTCTTTGTAATTCATTTTTCAAGAAAAAAATTAAGTGGGAATGAAGGAAGGAAAGGAAGAGAAAACAGTGACCAATAATTTTACTTGTATGAGGTATTCTGTAAACCTAGCATTTCATCAAATAAATGAAATTGATTTGCAGATTTAACATTCTTCAGTCCTTGATAACACATATCAGAGAAGACCACAACATCAAAATATGGAAACTTTGCATTTAAAAAACTTTACATCAATCTTGTCATGGAAGGAGGAAGAAGAATTTAGTAATTCTTCACAGTATATTCAGCAATGTGCCACAAGTATTTATTAGGAAAAAAAGATTTGATATTACTACTGCAATGAGCAGGACAATACAAGCCTAGGTGCACAAGTAAGAAAACTGAAGTCAACTGAAGTCTCAAAGAACTAGTAAAATAGGTAGTCAACGCACTGCATATATTAAGGCTACAGTTGACCTGAAGAATGGACAAGTTGACCTCAACTGCTGGTCTACTCATCACAATCATGATGTTAAATTAGCTTTTAATTACGAACGGCAATTTTAATTACGTACTCTGACCCGCTAACATTCTGCCCCTAAGGGCTAGTTTAGAGGTTGGGCAAATGAGGGGCCTATCGAACTAGTCTGGACCTGTTAGCGCTAGAACGTTTCTTATTGATGGAGTTCTTTGGGCTTTCCTGGCCTCTTTAATGATTAATTTTAGGGCACAGTTAAAATAAATTTATTGTTTTTCTTAAATTAGAGGTTGTCACTAATGGAACACTATAAAATAACTTTTACAGATAATATTTCCCCATAGCCAGCCACCTTAACATACGGTGTCGTTGAGTCTCGAGCTAAGAAGGACCTGCCCGGACCTGATGAGGACAAAAGTGCGGCGAAATAGGTGAATTAAGCTATAGAGTTACTTACCTGGCAGATCTCCATTTATTTTTTTGTAGTGTGACTGCACCAGATTTATTAGTCTTGTAGGCCTTTAAAGCTTTTATTGTAAAAATACAGGGATATTAATACAAGTAGGAGTCATACTTTTAAGTGAAATGCAATTTTTTTAGCTGTAAAGTGTACTTGAATGTCAGTATCTTTTATCCAACATATTCGAGCATGCTATCATTAAGCTTTATTGCTGCCTTTTCGTCTCTATCTGCTGTAATTGTGACCAACCATTGACAGCTTCTAGTTTGACTGCAAGTTATAACGCTGAATCCACAACGCTATTGAAGTTTTTTGTAACTGAATAGAATAGTTTGATGGACTTCATTGTTCATATTAATAAAGTCTTTTATATAATATATTTTGTATTAAGTGAGTTCCATTATATGTATATATTAACATTCACTTCATTCTAAATGTAAATTAGGAATAGTTTTAGCATCTCCATTATTAGCAAGCATGTAAAGTTAGTTGCAAAAATGGACAAAAGACAAAAGACAGTGAGCATTAGCTGTGGTTATGCACTTGTGTGTAAATTTTGTTCCAGGCTACTCCCAATACCATGCGAATATTTGGAAACATTAGCTTGTATATAAGAACAGGAATACAATTACCTTGAACTGTTTAAAAGAAAACTACAAATGTTGGTAACAAGAATCAGAAACCAAATTAGAAAGATACATTATCAATATTTACTTTTATCCTTGCTGAGCTACCTCTTATTAACCAAATAACAAAAAAATCCTTTTTAGGGAAGGTGGATATGATAATATCTTGCAAGTTTTCCTTTTTAAAATGTTCATGGCTTTAATGAAATAAAGTACGTTGCATCTTAGCATGGGAGCACCTGTGAACATAACTTCCAGTATTGTTTGCGCTGTTACTTCCACAAAAAATACTGCCAGGGTTTCCAGCTTATAGACTAACTTTTTTGAAACACTATGATGGGGTCAATTTTGTATCACAAAACTGTAGTTACAAATTCCTTGTCACTAAAAATAATAGATTAATGCAATTGTAACACAACAAAGTACCTCATTCTTTTCTTCCCCAAGATCACCCAATAACTGGCTTAAATGCGCCTGTGCCAAGTTTTTACATAGCGATTATGTAGCACTAAAATCTGAATTAACGTCATCTAACGTCATCTACAGCGACCTCTGTCGCCAATGACGATAGAGCTAAAATTTTCCAATTTTTTCCACAAAATATTATATTTCACCTCACAAAAATATGCATATTTGAAACTTCAATTATTACTCTGTGTTCTGACAAGTCTAGAAGGTCCAAGTATAAACACTTTTGGTTTTTTTTTTGCTACACTTTTTGCCGTAAATATAGTAATTTTTTAATAATGAAATTAATTTTGTGCACCAGTTATTTTTCAAATAAACTTCACTTGCCATATCTCATATGTGCTGAGTGAGGAAGGTCCTAGTATAAAATTATATTTTTCCTAGCCTAAACACATCAACTTTTACAATGATGAATTGCTGCCCCTTCAAGGTGTCACCTACTATTCACTTCATTTGTTTATTCATCTTTACTTGCTAGCTACATCACAAAATATTCATCTATATTTAGCTGGCAATTTCAAAATATTTTTTATAATAAGTATCATTATTATTATATACATTCATAAAAATTATCGCTGGTCACCACAATACCATAAAATAAAATAAAATCATGAGTGATATGTCAGGAAGAAGTTTTGCACAAGAATTAAAAAAATTAAAATAATGGAGTCATTTAGTGAGGTATTATTTACCTGTCCAAAGCTTGGAGACAATCTGGGAGCCAGCGTCTGCTCTAGGTAGAAACAATACTGGTAAAGTAAGCCAAGATATCAAACAGCTGCGCTCTTTACAGCTTATAGCTGGGGCGGGGCCTCGTTAGTTTTATCAATTAGTGGGCGGGAAGCTTTGAATTACCCCACAAGCTAAGTTAGCGGTTGTTTTTACTATTGCTGAACGGAGGTTTTTGTGGTTATTTGTGGTGCGAGCGCGTGAGCATTACTTCAAGCAGCCGGAGGTTGGCTTCCTGTGTTTCCTCCTATTCTTTTTACAACTGTAAATACCTCAACATTATTGTCAGATACTATAATTTGTATTTCTCTAATTCCATACTATTGCCACTTGTTGGTGTTATCTGAACAATACTCACTTGTGATTTGTAATCTACCAGTAACTTGAAATTTACTACTTCTAAGCTGGCAAGATTCTAGGACTTCCATCACTATTAGCAGTAAACAATTGCTAATGCTGCCAGAAGAAGCAATTTCCTGTTTCTCTCTATATGTGTGGCTAAAACAATTTTAAGGGATTACTATGTAGATTGCTGGACAGAGATTGCTGGACACAGATTGCTGGACACAGATTGCTGGACACAGATTGCTGGACACAGATTGCTGGACACAGATTGCTGGACACAGATTGCTGGACACAGATTGCTGGACACAGATTGCTGGACACAGATTGCTGAACACAGATTGCTGGACACAGACTGCTTGACACAGATTCCTGGACATAAACTGCTGGACACAGATTACTGGACACAGATTGCTGGACACAGATTACTGAACACAGATTGCTGGACACAGACTGCTGGACACAGATTGCTGGACACAGACTGCTGAACACAGATTACTGGACACAGATTGCTGGACACAGATTGCTGGACACAGATTGCTGGATACAGATTGCTGGACAAAGAGATAAAGCATATTGGAAGTGGTAAACTTGTATGTGACCTGAACAATTTACTTGTTGTTACGATTGCATATGTTGCATGGTCCCCTGAAATGTGCCTTTCTTACATAATAGGGTAGCCCCAGCTGGTGTGCTTTAAGGGTTAGTATGACGACCATAGTTGTAAAAAAAATGTAGTATGAAATTTCATTACATATTACATATTGTATATGAGTTATACAATGAGTTGATTCATATTTTGACCTATTTTCAGTTAAATCTCACAACAAAGTCATGGCAAGAACTACAGCAGCTTATGAACATAGTATAGTTCCAATCCGATGCTTAAACAATTTGTATGAAAACTCAATGATAATGGTAATTGAATGGCGCAAGGATGGTAAGACGATTACATATAGTGGAAGAATTTATGAATGGTCGAACCTTACGCTGTTGATTAATTTAGCTACACAAGATGATTCGGGTTTATACCGATGCTATTATAGACATCAAGATCAGTCATTGTCCTATAATGACATAAGGCTAATAGTTGGTGGTAAGCTTTACATATGAACAGGAATAGAATAAAATGGGAAAAAAATTCTTATGTGTTACAATTACATAAACACATTAAGGAGTTCTACAGTATTCATTTCTTAGAAGTTGTTTGACAACATAGTTTAGTCTCAACAGTATATGCCCAATATTTCAAAGAAATACTTGACAAAATTTTTATAGGTGTATTAACTAAGTATGCATGCAGCTGTGTTCAGATAAACTGTAATTTAGTTGAATAGCAAGTTAATTACTGTGTAGAGGGCAGGGAAAATGAATAGTATTCCCTAATGGTATAGAAAATTTTTGATAATACCTTTTGCAACATTTATTGTGTGTTATTCTGGGTGTGAAATAAACGTTTTTACCATTAGTATTTCATTCAGTTTATTTGGCTTAAAATCTGTAGTTCTTTTACTGTCTAATTTTTTAATAATTCTTGATCAAGCAATAACTATTTGGGCATAGTTAAATTATACACGTACAAGATGTTGTTTTATAGCAGGAAGCATTATTCTTTTTGTAGTAAAGCACCGATTTTCACAGACACTTGAAATAGTTATGGCAACAAAATATTTGTGTGTGTGTGTGTATATGTATATATATGTGACAGTACTTGGGAATAGGGACCAATTACGTAAAATAAAAATGTACAGCAGAGCCCAAACACCGACAATTTTTTTTTTATTGGCCCACAGGTATCTCCTACCCTTTATCTACACTGACACCAAATTTGAGTGGCTGAAACCGTTGCGCCCCGTTTAAACACAGTTACCTTTTACTCTCTATTTTGACCTTCCGTGCTGCACAGAAATCCAACACATGAGTAATTGAAAATCTTGGGCGAATTCAATTTGTTGCCTAGAACAAATTACCCCTACCTCGGATAATCGCAGGTAAATTCTTATAATTTTTTGTTATAGCATTGCAGCAACAGAATAGAAATAATAAATGTGGATAATCAAGCTATATAGGTTGATGTTGCTATTTATGGAGTCTTGTAGTTGGAGTCTGCAGACCTGGAGACTCCTGGGACTATTTTTGTGAAGACACTAGAAGAATCAGCAAGTCTCTGACTGGACAAAGGATGATGAGGACTTCTGTCACACTGCAACAAGAGAAAGCAACATATTTTGAAAGTCCATCATTGTTGTTCATTGATTTAAAGAGATTCCTATTGTTCATTTGTTCCAAAACAGGCAAAGAGCTGGCTGCAAGACAAATATAATCCTAAACTTAGCTAGCCAGTGAATTAACAAACCAAGCTAGTTGATCATTTCTAAAAGAGTGACTGTATTATAGTTACCATGACTTACTGTAACTATCAAACTGTTGAAACAGAAAAAAAAAAAAAGAAGCACCCCGTATTCGGTCGAACCCCCCTTTTGAGTGACCGGAAGGAAATTATTTAACCACACCTCACATTTAGCTAATGGTATGTCGACTTCTGGTCGATCGTGTCTAAATCGCAATGGAATATTCTGCTATTTAGCTATATACCCGATATACTTCATACTCTATATGTGGACGGCCTAGTCTGATTCCAAGCTTGCAAATAAACATTGTGCTCTTTGACTACAAAACATCGCTCTCGTTATGGCACTGATAAAGCAAGCTACGCTACAACTATTCTTTTTATGGTGTGCCTTAATGTACTTACAGAACTTAAAGGACTAGCTCCTGAACAATGAAACATGAAACTTTGTCATACGTTGAACTGTCACCCTTTATTTCTTACGTGTATCCGTACTATTCCATTAAGTTCTAATGGCACCCCTTTACCCATCCACGTTCACCTTAATTATATTGATACGGGCAGCTTCCCACAGCACAGAACCGGCATCATCCTATTGGGTATTATGTTTTGTGTATTCTTAGATTAAAACGTTGGTCACCTCCCGTTAACTCGACTGCTTTTGAGAGTGGCTAATTTCAAGTTCAGTTGCAAGACTGCAAGTTGTTGGCCAGCGGTTGCGGAATACTTGAGCTGCGCCATAATAAGTGGACTTACCTGCCATAGTTTACACGACTGACCATTCAGTGTGTGATCAATACAAGTCACACACATTTTATGGTCCTTCGAGCCGGATGTTTGACACCAGTGACGTGCTCTCCCTGAACTAAGTTGAAGTTGCTTCCGGGATTCTTCCGAAGTCTACCTGCTCAACCACTTCAGTTCTTTCCATCCATCAAAGGTATCCTTTCCATTTCCATCACCAATCGACGCCAATCGTCACCTTCCGTCCTAATTGTCACCTTCGACTTAGCCTGTTTTTTTTTGTTTGTTTTTTCACTTAAAACAAACTCCGTTTCCACTAACAATTCAATATGGATGATTCCTCCAACATCTCAGCGACACTAGAGACCCTTCGTCGCCGCCGCGGGCATCGTAGAGGCCAAGTGACCAAGCTGAGGAAGAAAATCCTGGATGTCCAGAACACACCCCCAGATGACATCGACCTCCTAGTTGTTGATGATCTCCTCCTTGATCTTCAGACATAAACGGCTGACCATGATGCCCTCCAGGCTCAGATAGATGAGATCTACGTTGAGCATCCAGATGAAGAAGATGAACGAGACAGACTCCAAGATGCCTACAGGTCTCTCAAGAACATCCTCCTATCCACCCAGAAGGCTGGTCTTCTCTGGGCTGACAGCAAGGTCATACTCCAACAACTTGAGCGTGCCGCTGCCAGCCCCAGACCGGACTCTCCTCACTACTGAGCTACAGTAGATGGCTTGGTCAGCAGCTACAAAGCTCTATCCATCTCATCCGCATCCATCCTCCGATACGTCCCCCATCTTCGTGATCACATTGCAGTACTGAAAGAGAAATCCAGCCATCTGATCCAACTCATCAGTGACGACTTCAAAGATCCAGTGACGTCTACACCCACTCCTGTCCCTTCCGATCCATCCCATCCAACCGAACACAACTCGTCCCTACATATCGATGTACCGACGTTTGATGGCGACCCGATCAAGTGGGTGAATTTTGAATATGTGGATGGATCGGAAGGGACAGGAGTGGGTGTAGACGTCACTGGATCTTTGAAGTCGTCACTGATGAGTTGGATCAGATGGCTGGATTTCTCTAGGCTAGGGCCGCCATTAAGTTGAGGGCCAAGGGACACTCAGACCTTGAGATTAAAGGACATCTTCTCAAGGCAGTCAAGCATCCAGAAGGACTCTTCGCTCCAGCCATTCTCCCAGCAAGATTCCTATTCCAGGAGACGTGGAGACCCTCGTTGTCGTGGGACAATCCTGTACCCGATGACATGAGCGAGCTCTGGCACACCTGGGTGGAAGATCTCCACTCAGTAAATGGTCATCCCGTTCCCCGTCGGTTCAACAACTTTCGGGTGAGTGCCTCGAGCAATTCCATGGCTTCTGTGATGCCTCCTCTGTCGCCTACGGCGTAGCCATTTACCTCCATGCGGAACATGAGGACGGCAGCATCTCAACATCATTGGTCACCGCCAAAGCCCGTGTTCTTCCAGTTCATACAGTCACAATCCCCAAGGCTGAACTGCTCGGTGCCCACCTCCTCCACCACACCTGTTCCGTGCTCAAGATTCCTCTATGCCGTGTCTTCGCGTGGACAGACAGTGAGATTGTCCTTCATTGGATTCCAAAGGCACCCTCTCAACTCGACAGGTTCGTGGCCAACAGGGTCTACGGCATGCCCACAAAACTGCACACCAACCCCACTGACCTGGCTAGCGTGCTCCGGACCTGGCCAAGTCAGCACACTGATGGTCAGGTCCGCCATGGCTCTCCTTGCAGTCGGATCAGTGGCCCACCTCCCACCCATCCAAACCTTCCTTTCCAACACTCGTTGCCTCCATCCGTGCATCTCCAATCACAGACTAGACTTCATTCGTGGGTTATGGTCCAAGTTCTCTTGTTTCTTTAACCTTGTGCGTGTGTTGTCTCTTGTATTCCGTTTCATGTACAATTGCAGGCTCCCTCCTTCACAACGCCTCACCAGGCCTCCGACCTTCGAGGAAATCGAACGATCCAAGTTCACCATATACCGTCTTGCCCAATCCGAACACTATGATGACGTCCCTGCAAAAGAACTCAACCGTGCCGAGAAATCACAAGCTCGCTCGTTACAATCTCACCCTGTCCAGGCATGGTCACATTCTTGCTCAGAGCAGGGTTCGGGATCCCGAGGCTCCCACACAGCCTATCCAACTGACCGTCCTGAACTCCAAGTTGCTCTCGAAGCTTTTGGCAAGATCCCTCCATAAAGTATACTCGCATGCCGGAGTTTCAGCGATGTTATCTATTCTTTGCCACACCTACCTGATTCCAGCTCTACGTAACCTCCTCAAACTCGTCAGCTGCACCTGTGTTGTCTGCCAGCGCGCCTATGCTCAGCCTCTGGCACACAGCATGGACATGCTACCATCGTCCCGGACCACTCCAGCCCCGCTCTTCAGCCGTACCGGAATAGATTTTGCAGGCCCCTTTCACATCAAGAAGGGCCATACACGGAGACCAGTGATACTCAACACGTACGCCGTAGTCCTCGTGTGCTTGACCACAAAAGCCGTACACTTTGATTTATGTGCTTCACTCTCCACCGAAGATTTCCTCGCGGTGCTACGGAGATTTGTTGCCAGACGTGGTTGCCCTCAGGAGATTTTCTCCGATAACGGCACAAACTTTTCCGGTGCCCGGGAGGAGATCCGGGCAGTTCAGAAGTTAGCCGAATCCGAACAACACCTCCAAGCCATCTCCAACTTTGCCATCACCCACATCATCAAGTGGTCTCACATCCCTCCCCGGGCACCACACTTTGGTGGCTTGTGGGAAGCAGCTGTCCGAGCGATGAAGATCGCCCTCCGAAAGATCGCCACCCCTCACCCAATGACGTGGGAAGAGATGTATACTCGTCGAGGCAGAGGGCATGTTAAACTCGCGTCCAGTGGCACCTATGTTCACCGATGAGGCCGAAGAAGGCTCATTCCTAACGACCGGACACTTCCTCATTGGTCGGCCCATTCAAGCTCAACCGTCCCGTCAACCATCCACAGGAAAGATCTCACTGCTAAAGAGATGGAACCTAGTTTCCCGAATCCGAAGCGACTTATGGAAGACATGGTCCTCCTCATACCTTTCCTTCTGCGCCCAAAGAAGCCGTTGGACTCACTCCGGACACCAATTACGCATTGGAGACGTAGTGTTCACCCGCGATGAGACGCTACGAGCCAGAGACTGGCTCATCACATTGGTTACCGCACTGCTACCATCCGCTGTAGAGGAAGAACCTACAAAAAACCCACAGTCAAACCGATCCTGGCCATCACAGATCAAGACTCCAAGACTTCTCCTCCATCCGCTCCGGGAGTATGTCTTGGATTCTTTCCCAGACAGAGTGTCCAGGACCTACAGGACTAGCTCCTGAACAATGAAACTCTGTCATATGTTGAACTGTCACCCTTTATTTCTTACGTGTATCCGTACTATTCCATTAAGTTTTAATGTCATGCCTTTACCCATCCACGTTAATTATATTCATACAAGCTGCTTCCCACAGCACCCCGCATCATCCTATTGGGTATTTATGTTTTGTGTATTCTTAGATTAAAACGTTGTTCACCTCTGTTAACTCTGGAGTCTGAGACCGCTTTCGAGAGTGCGCTAATTTAAAGTTCAGTTCGCAAGACTGCAAGCTGTTGTGGCCAGCGGTTGCGCGAATACTTGAGCTGCGCCATAATGAGTGGACTTACCTGGTCCTTCGATAGTTTACACGACTGACCATTCAGTGTGTGCGATCAATACAAGTCACACACAGTACGAAAGGCCTATAAATGGTTCACTGTGTATGTACAGCTCACGGTAGTGGTTAGAAGCCTGGTTACACGAGAACGATATAGCGTTAGCAGTTTACCTCTTATTGCTGATAGTCAGCAGTGTTCAATGAATTTATGAATAGAACACATAGAACGTCAGCAGACAAATTATTAGTTTTAGTATATTTTCCCCCTTGTTTTTGCTTTTTAAAGAATAAATGAAGAAAACACAAGTAGGTGTGGCTTTCTTGCGTTTCTATGAAATCCGAACCCCCCCTGTGCAAATTCCTGGCTACAGGCCTGCAAAATTATGTCTATACGCATCTAGTGCTATTTAAAGCCATACCTGTCTAGTACTTACACAATGTAGGGTCTAAACTGAGTAAGGCCTCCCCCATCAATGAAGTAAGCGGCCCCAACTATAACTTATTGCGGTTCAGCTGATCGCCACCATTTTTTTCGAAGCATAAGTAACAGTCTTACGTAACCGTAACCGGACTTCCGGTTAGATTACGGAAGTCAATGTTAACTCCGCGAGAAATTGAATAAGAAGTTTTAATCGCGGTTTTCTCGAAATAACTGTGCTCAAGTTGGTCAGATTGCCGCTCGTATATTTAGTGAACCAAGCAGCGCCTGCCTATAAACTTGGTATCAAAATACTCCATAAGAAGTGCTCTACACAGTGGTATAAATAACTCATTTTTCATTTTTTTTATGGAAATGGTCCCTTTTCCTAGGCACTGTCACATATATATTATATATATATATAATAATTATTACGTGAGTCAGTGTAATAAGTGGTTTATTCCACACTAGATATCTTCACTACTGTAGTTAGTACTAGAGGAAGGGTAACTCACAGCCAAGTAGGTTGTAGGGGCTACCACACCCCCAGCTTATATTTTAGCAGCTACTCTAACTCTGTTGAGCAGGGTATACCAGTGGAAGGTAGCTGTAAAACCAGAAAATTGTGAAAAGTTTGGCTGGTTGCTATAACTACAGAGGTAATGAGCTTGTGCAGTATAGCGTGAAATAACAGCGTGATACATCATGAGTTATTTCAAGAGTCATGTACCTAAAAATATCATTGTGAAGATATCTAGGGTGGAATAAATATATATATATTATATATATATATACACAAATATTTAATTGGTAAGGAATAATTGAGGGTAGGAGAAGGACAAAAATTTAGGTGGTGGGCAAATTAATTAACAAAATTTTTAGTATAATTCCTATTAGAATATTCTTAGATTCTGAATGCTAATTCTTTTGGGTTAATTACTTGCAAAATTATTCCAAAATTATATTCTCTCTTGAATCAAGCTACTTGCATGACACTAGATTAGAAGTGAAGAAACGAGGTAATTACATTTTAAAGAAAAAATACAACTTTAGTTGCTATTATTGCAACTTTTCGTCCAGCCTTTTGGAGATAACTTTATTATGCAATGAATTTTTCAAACTATATTCAAATAACTTATTCCATTTAATGTATATGGCCTTATTTACTTTCTACAGCCTGGCACTGCATGAAAAGTGTCCATTGACAACCATAACAAAGTCATAAATTAGTGTATAATCAGTTGATAACTAGCTTGATAACCTCCACAGCCTTGTCAACTTTTTTGTCAACTCTAATTATCACAGCAGTTTACGGATTTTGTTATGGTTGTCAATGGACTCTTTTCAGGCAGAAATGACATCCACAAAAAAATCCATTAAGTCTGCTGATAATTAGAGTAAACCAAAATTGTAGCGGTTAAACTAATTTCTAAAATATTATACAGTAATTTACAATTTTGTTGTGGTTGTAAATAGACACTGTTCAGGTGCCGTTCTTTGTCTCAGTTAGGTCAGTTTAAAATTTGTTATGGCTACTTTCTGTAAGTGTCAATTAAATTTCAGAAAATAGCAACTAAACTAGTTCAGCCCCTAGCTACTGTGGTTTGCTGACTCTGCCTCTGTCCAGGAATGTTGCTTGATTATATAATAGAAATTTTTTTGGTACTAACAGCCAACACTTGCAATTTTTTGGGTACTAACTGTAACAGCCAACACTTAAACAGAAATTTAGGTCACCACAAGTGAAAAATTCCATGGTTATCACCCTATCCCAATTGTGCAATCCTTTTGAAGTATTTTGTACTCTAGGATATATTTCTCTAAATTATAGCAAACATTTTTTTTTCCATTTTATTAACATTTCTTTTAATATAATTGTTAACAGTGCGAGAATCTGGTAATATTCAACCTGCCCAACAAACTGCCAATGTCGGTACTAATGCCACATTTTGGTGCAACTCCAGAACTGAACCTGAATGGTATTTTCTTTCTATATCAGATACTAAATATCATGATAGACAATATGTTATATTCTTGAACCAGTCTATTATATCCACTAATTACCAGCTTGTGTTTAATCCAGTAAAAGTAAAACATAAAGGAACATATATTTGTATCGGAAAATACCTGAAAAATGACAGAATATTTATATCAATTGCATATCTTAATGTATATGGTAAGTTCTGGAATGAAATTAGTACCCGTAATGTTCCTATATATCAAATAATCTCTACAGCTCAGGAACATATTGATCCTAGTTTTCAGCTAATGAATGAAAAAGATGAGGCCATTATTTCATGTCATTCTAACTCTATTCCTACATGGCTATTTCACAATAAGAACTACAATACACCAGTGATGAAGTCAAGTAAAAACTACTACTATATATATATTTCCCATGTTAAACCAGAAAATGAAGGAAGATATATTTGTTCAGGAACAACTCTAGACAATGCACATTTTGAAGCATATTCTGATCTGAGTGTAAGAGGTGCATGTTATAGAATTATTTTGTAAGATTCTAATATGGCTATGTGGAACATTTTTTAGAGTACTTAAGAGGGAAAATTTCTCCACCATCACATTTAGTTATAGAAGGACAAACTGTTAAATTCTCATGTGAATCCAATGATGAAGTGCAATGGTACTTCAATAATCAAATATTAGTTAAAAATAATTCAAACATAGTGGAAAAAAATAATGAACTTGAAATTGCAGCCACATACTTATCAGCTGGAGAGTATAAATGTTATGGACAAACTAATACATACAAAAATTATAACTTAAACACTGTGTATTTTTATGATGTGGCTCATTTGACTGTTTTAAGTATGTAGTGCCAGCCCATTACTTGGTAGTATTATCACCTGTGTTATATATACATGTATAATATATATATATATATATAATATGTATATTTATACCACCCTAGATATCTTTACAATGATATCTTTAGGTACATGACCCAGTGAAATAACTCAAGATGTTTCAAGTTATTTCCTGCTGTACTGCACAAGCTGATTACCCTTGTGGTTATATAATCTGGCCAAACTTGCCACTTTATTACAGCTACCTTTCTCTTAGAGCCTAACCAACCACTTACAGCAGCTGCCAAAATATCAGCTGGGGGTGGGGGGCCCTAAAACCAACTTTACCCTGAATTACCAGTCCTAGTACAAACTACAGTAGTGAACATATCTAGTGTGGAATAAACCACTTATTACACTTGTCAGAATGATATGGCTAGATATTTCACTCTCAGGTTATATTTTCACTCCCCTCTGGATCTTGAAAATAAAGTAGCCAGCCGGTGAAATATTTTGCCATATCATATTCTGACTCATATATTATAATAGTATTATATATAAATTTAAAAAAATATATATATATTATATTGGTTTGACTCAAAATTTTTAACATTTTTATCTATATTAACTGGGTTATAATTCTACACACTATCAATTACAACTGATTTAAGCTACCATTATTGTAAAATAAAGTCAAGTGCAATAACTAAAAGCAACCCTTTATTTAAACAATAAATTATGCTTTTAAAATACAGCCCATATGTATCATAGCATATCTTTATGCAATTTGTTAAATTTTGAAAAATTCTGTTGGTATAATATAATACGTTGGAATAAAGCTGCATTCATAGAACAAAACTTCAAAGCCATTTGTGTATGCCAGCTATACAATATTGAGTCTTTCTATTAAACTCCTTTGTGACTGACTATTTTCTTGTTTCTTGTCATTTCCATTTAAGTATGTTTTATCAGCCAAAATCCATACAATACACATATCTACATGCATATACATTGTCTAGTTGCATTAATTTGAAATAAAATATTTTGCCTACTTAGAAACCTGGCTTGTTTATTGAGAATGGTAGAAAGTACAAGGGATTGCTTATAATAATGAAAAACAACAACAATTAAGTATAACTCCAATAATTGCTGAAATCGAGATGCACTAACCTGACTTTCACTTAAAAGACAAGGAGGAAAAACGTGCTAACTAGTCAATACCCTCATATAAATAAAAGAACAAGTTCTAGCACTTAGGTCAGCTCCAACGCATGTAATAGCTTGGACCCACAACTAATTGTTGGTCAAAAAGGTCAAAAATTAAAACTAGTGAATTGCCAGAGCACTGCAGCAAACGAGCCTAAAACGGCAATATTGTTAAACGATTGATTTTAACTTTTAAAATCGAGTTTATATATGCGACCGGTTTTGGGAAAATCGGCCTAAACGCGGCTATGGGGGAAATGGATAGACACCAGTTAGCACTAGCTTATGACGCAGTTGTAAGCTCTGGCGTGCTCTAGAAGTCACCTAGGAGGCTAGAAACACTAGCAGGTTGGACCCGTGTGACGCTAGGAGGCTAGAAACACTAGCGGGTTGGACCCGTGTGTTGCTAAGAAATTATTGGCGGGATTTTCACTAACAGCGAGGAAAAAATGTAGCTAACTAATTCACTTACTATTCTACATAATTCACGTACTCAACGCAATTCTCGCCAGCATAGTTTCTTAAGGAGCCCAGCATTAAGCCTTTTAGACTTCTTTCAATCCGCCTGTAGTAACCGGTATATTCCGTAGTGTCCCGGAGACACGCGGTAATAGTAGTATACGGCCTATAAAGCCGTGTTTTTTGGGAGAAAAAAATTTCCCCGCGAGCTTGAGCACAAATGGCGAGCGAGCCTAAAAACTATACTATTTTTATATGAATGATTTTGACTTCTAACACTGAAGAGCTACTGAAAATAAGGTCCAGTTTTTAAATTTTGCATACACGGTAAAGGGATTTCAGTGCCATAGTAACAACTCTCTGCAACTGCTTGAGTTGAAGGAAAAAAACAACAACAAAACAATACACGTTATTTAAACGTTTTCTTTGTGATATTCTTTAGCTAAGTAGTGGTTGTAACACACAATGCTTTGACACAACTGGACATGCACCTACACAGACT
>WLWI01002312.1_pt1 | contig 16456 bp, 14 predicted proteins | sample 6701501 | NCBI WGS metagenome assembly WLWI01 (sample SAMN12718690, study PRJNA515312) | sponge metagenome | isolation source: marine sponge | host: Mycale hentscheli | place: New Zealand: South Island, Marlborough, Capsize Point | collected 2014-11-01
GGATTCCTCTCTCCTTACAGCTGAGCTCTGCCGCCTCCAGGGCCTCAGATATACAGGTGGAGTGCTTATGATTGTCACGGGAAAATTCACGAATTACTTTAGCCTGTGTCATTTTTTGATCCGTATTTGTTTTTGTTATATTATAACATTACATACGCGGATATTGGTAGTACTCCACAAACCAAAACAAGATGTTAGCCAGAAGACAAATCGCAGTTTCACTAATATTCCTCAGCATCATTGCGCAGGGCATAGCAGTGTTACACGGCGTAGACCATTTATTGGTCTCCGACAAAGGTGATTGTGTTATCTGTCTTAAGGACGAGCAGAAGAAGTACACCTTGACGGGAATGCTTGTTGATTCCAGGCCAGTTTCGACTTACCTGTTCGACATCTTGCCACTCCCCACTCAATATCGAAATCAATCCGACTGGAAGGTCCAGTCCAGAGCACCGCCTCCTATCTCCTGACAATTTCTAATTTGTCTTTGTTCAAGCCCTTTTGTAAGCCAACAAACAATGGCCAACATTAGATGGGCTTGAGATACAACCGGGGTATCAATCCGGACAGGAGAAAAGCTGATGACACGTCATACTGATTTATCTTTATTAATTGTAATTTTACTGTTTCACACTACGCATTTATTTGCTCAACACACTGAAAGTCTTGAAGAGGTTACGGTCACGGCTCGACCTCAAGGCTTTCAAAATGCCGATCATATCGCACAGGCTCTTACCGTATTAAGCGGTGATGACTTACGTGAAAAGGTTACCAATAGCATTGGTGAAACCCTGTCACAGGAGTTAGGTGTCACTGCGAGTGATTTTGGTCAAGGCGCGAGTAGACCAGTTATCCGTGGCTTAAGTGGTGCACGTGTCAAAATAATGCAGGACGGTATTGCCAGCCTGGATGTATCAACTGTTAGCGTTGATCATCAAGTTACACTCGATCCCGGAAATTCAGAACAGATCGAAATACTGCGTGGCCCGGCAACTCTTCTATATGGCAGTGGTGCTTTTGGCGGACTGGTAAACATTAATACACAAAGAATCCCGACCAGCGCCAAGGAAGACTTTACAGCCACCCTCGACACGCGTTTCAATACAGCGTCAAATGCAAAGAGCATTGCTTTCAAAACCAGTGGTAGTACAGGACCCCTGGCACTGCATTTTGATACATTGATACGCGATAGCGACAATTATTCCTCAGCGAGGGGAGACATTCTTAATAGTGCAGTCGAGTCAAATGACCTGAATTTTGGCCTTTCTGGAGTTGGCAATCGTGGTTATCTAGGCGTTTCATTTGGTAGATATGCCTCACAATACGGTATCCCGCTTGACCCTGATGAAGCAAGTGAGATGGTGTCAATTGAACAGGATCAGGATCGCTTTGATATCGCAGGTCAATTGAAGAACCCACTTCCCGGTTTTCGAAGTGCAAGCATTCGCTTTGGTTATGTAGACTATGAACATACGGAATTCGAGAATCCAGGTGAACCTGGTACACAGTTTTTCAACAATGAATGGGAAGGGCGTTTTGAACTTCATCATCAGCCATTAGGCGTATGGAATGGCACGGTCGGAGTGCAATATCGTAATCGTCGGTTTAATTCAGTTGGTGAAGAAGCCTTTGTACCCAGGACAAAACTGGACTCGGCTGGCATTTTTTTACTGGAAGATCGAGATTGGCATAATTGGCACCTGGAGATAGGCGCTCGCTATGAAATGCAGGAAGTAGAACCTGAGCCGGCTACTGCTCTGAACAAGATTCGACACGACATTTACTCCATTTCTTTCGGTGCTCTTTGGAAGCTCGGCCCTGATTACAACCTGGGAATTGCAGCCACCCGTGCGCAGCGTGCCCCTGCCATTGAAGAATTGTTAGCGGCTGGTCCTCACCTGGCCTCCTTAACTTTTGAAGAAGGCGACACAGATCTGAAACAGGAAACCTCCAACAATATTGATCTGAGTTTTAGATATAGTGGACAGCGTTGGTACTGGTCGGCCAACGTCTTCGCGAACTATATTGAAGACTTCATATTACAAGAGGAGCTGGATGAAAACGGAGATGGAATTGCTGATACTGTAGATGGAGACAGACTGCCAGGAGGTGAACTTCTGTTAGTAGCCTTCAATCAAAAAGATGCTGTGTTTTACGGAATTGAAGCAGAGTCCTACTATACGATTTTGGAGAATATCGATAGTAAATTATCGTTTCGATTTTGGGGAGATTGGGTGCGGGCAAAATTAAATAGTGGTGGTGACATTCCTCGTATCTCTCCAGCAAGAATCGGCGCAAGTTTTGAGTATAATGTCGGTCAATTCCATGCTGATGTCGATCTAAGTCATAGTTTTAAACAAGATCATGTTGCTACACTAGAATCAAGTACATCTGCCTATACCTTTTTGAATATCGGCGTGGCCTACAGTCTCACATGGGACAGAGCAGTTGTTGACCTGTCACTTCGTGCAACTAATCTACTTGATGAAAATGCCCGTCGACATACTTCATTTCTGAAAGATCGCGCACCCTTACCAGGACGCGCTGTTATGCTTGGATTAAGTCTTGGTTTCTAAATGAGAGAGTCACTGTATAATTCGTTTTATGACTGAAACCAGCGACGACATCAAAATCGACCAGCATTTGGATGCCAAAGGCCTGAATTGCCCATTACCTGTGCTCAAGGCCAAAGTAGCCTTAAACAAAATGCAAGCTGGCGAAATCCTTTATGTCGAGGCTACAGACCCTCATGCAACCATTGATTTCGAAGCCTACTGTGCACGTACCGGACATGAAATAATTCGCTTACTTGAAGATGACGATCTTATTGAGATTTATATTACTCGAGCTACGAGTCCAAGAGCCATCTAGAGCTCTCTCCCCAGTATAGGTCTCAAAAACAACACCAAATTTTAGCATCGGAAATAATTGAAGAGTAAATGGAAGCTAAGCGGATTCTCGTCGTAGATGACGATCGAACTACAGCCAGTGTTATCAAACTGCAATTGCAAGAGATGGGGTACCTTGTTGTTTCAATAGCTAAATCAGCATCTCTGGCAATAAGGGATTGCAAAGATCTTTCTCCTGATTTGGTATTGATGGACATCAATCTTGGAAAAGGTATGGACGGCATAGAAGCAGCCGACATCATTAGTAAAGAACACAAAACTCCCGTTATTTTTGTCACCGCCTATGCCGACGAGCAAACATTGGCGCGCGCCAAGCAAACCGGGCCTTATGGTTATATTAACAAGCCACTGAGAGAGACAGATCTACGAACAACAATTTCCCTGGCTCTTGAACGAGCACAAACCATTAATGAAATTGACCTTACGCAATCGAGCGCTAAATCAAAGACAAACAAGATGCAGGTCGTACTAAACAAGGATGGTGAAATAGTCCGCTCCAATGCAGTGACAAAAACGTTTTTAAAGGAACTGGGCCTGGAGAAACTGGAAGAGTTACTACCGAAAGGAAATAGAAAACATATTGCCCGTACGCGCGATTCAAAAAAGCCGCAATTGGTTAACGGTAAAGTGAATGACAAGCTTCTTACCTGGGAATACCGAATCATCAGCAGTTCTGAGAATATACACATATCAATTTCGGATATTACTGAATATCGTCAGCTAACTGCTCACACCATTCAGGAGGCAACACTATCAGAAGCATTGGATAATCTTGCCACTGGTGTGATTTTCATAAACGAAAACCTGAAAGTTTTCTATATTAACAAGTCTGCCGGTCAACTTCTGAAAAGAGAGAAGGTTTTGCAACTTGATAATAATTATCTTAAATGTGCCTCTGCTGAAGACACAGCAAAATTGCATAACTATATACAGGAAGGAGAGCCACAGGCATTATCTTTGGAAAGGAACGATGCGCCGTACCCATTACGAATATTATCTACGCCTCTGCAATCTCGAAATGCCAACTATGGACAGAATCTTCCCATCGCAATCATCTACACATTTGAAACGGTAAACAGTACAGAAAGAATAGAAGACATACTATGCAGTTTTTATAAGTTATCACCTGCCGAATCAAAAATTGTATCGCGACTCATAATTTCTCCGCGTCTTGAAGATGTATCAAAAGATTTAGGTATAACCTTGAACACTGCTCGTACCCATATGAAACGAATTTACAATAAAACCAGTGCGCGAGGAATGTCAGCATTATTGAATATGATCGTTGCCGGTCCCGCAGGCACACTTATCCATTCAGATGAGTAATTATTTGTAAACGGATGCTACTATCACCGTTCCTGATTATTTTTTGTCCGCGCCGTTCAAACCAAACAAAGCATCCAGCTCATCTTTCGCCTTGCCCGCGTCACTAGTAGAAAGCTCACTCGTACCTTGATCCAGGCCGAACAGTGATTCAAGCGATGCCTTGCTTATACTTGCGGAATCATCAGTGATTTCGTGTGCTTTTTCGCTGGCCTGAAAATAGCCACAGAAATTTGCTCGCGTCTTATCATTAACTTTTTCAGCTATAGGCTCAGTACAACTGTTACTTACGCGTGTATCGTAATATTTACACATACGACAAACCTGTAGATCGCATTTACATGATTTACATTTTGATAAGCGCGAGAATGGCAGTAAAACATCTGCCAGCGAAGCACCGCATTTCCAGCAATTTAATTCAGTTATAGTCATTTCCGAACATTGTTGTCTAGAAAAATAGTAATTTAATTATAAACACAACTAATACAATATTTAAAACATGCTTTATCAAAGCCTCTCCTTTTGTCACTGCTACATGCGCACCGAGCCAGGCACCAAGAGAATTCCCCACAGCCAGGCAAATACCCAGCAACCATAACAACTCCACTTGAGTCATGAATATAAGCAATGCAAAAAAAGTGTAACTGCCAATAATGAACACTTTATGCATGTTGGCTCGCACCATGTCGAGACCAAGCACTCTATTCAATATCGGTAATAGAATGAAACCAACACCAATTTGAATAAACCCACCAAAAAAACCTGCCGCCACCATTAACATGTGCCCTATCACCATTTTTTTGGGTGTTACTGTTGTTGGTGACTCATTTCCAGGACCATCCTTTTTGGTCGCGGTTACTATCATGATTGCTATCATGATTAAGGCAAGCGTTCGATTAAACCAGACTCCCTCTAGTCGCGTGCCAACGAAGGCACCAATCATGGCACCAGGTAAGGCGCAGAGTGCCAGGCTTAGACTGAGCTTAAAATCTGAATAGCCTCTACGGAAGAAAGTAACAACTGCCGTTATATTCTGGGCGAGGATGGCAATGCGATTGGTGCCATTAGCTACAGGGCCTGGAATACCCATAAAAACCATGACCGGCACGCTAATCATTGAGCCGCCAGCGGCAATAACATTTATAAACCCGGCGATAAAGCCAACAAAAATTAGAATGATGCCTTGCGTGTAATCCATTTTCTAATTCTACATGGAGTGAACAGGAAGAAGTATGCTCAAGTCGAAAGTTTTAAATTGCGACAGACGTCTACAGGGAGTATGTACCATTCAAAAGATAATCAACTGTATGTAGGTGCTAGACAAGGCCTGGAGCATATTGTTCAGGACACAAAAAACACAGAGACTTAGAATATAACTAATGAAATTCTTATCGAAGAATCAAAAACGAAATTTACATAAACAACTCTAGTCCGGAGCCTATAGAGCAGTTTTCTCTAGCGTTTTCTATATTCTCTGTAGCCAAAAATAATTAGAATCTTTTGTGTTGATTACACGTTAAACCTGAACAACATTACGTCACCGTCCTTGACGATGTATTCTTTACCCTCCAGACGCCATTTGCCAGCATCCTTTGCTCCCTGCTCACCATTACAGGTAATAAAGTCGTCGAAAGGCGTAACCTCTGCACGAATAAAGCCATGTTCAAAATCAGTATGAATGGTACCCGCAGCCTTTGGTGCGGTATCGCCTTTGTGAATTGTCCATGCGCGAATTTCCTTTGGCCCTGCAGTGAAATAGGTCTGCAGACCAAGGAGTTGATAGCCGGCACGGATTACTCGATCCAGTCCTGGCTCCTCCAGACCCAACTCACTAAGAAATTCGAGTTTGTCTGCTTCATCCAGTTCAGCAATTTCTGACTCAATCGCTGCACATACAGGAATAACCTGAGAGCCTTCCGCTGATGCCAACTTATTCAACTGCTGCAGCCAGCGATTATCCTGTATACCAGATTCTTCTACATTAGCGATGTAGAAAGTTGGTTTGTCTGTTAGCAATTGGTATTCCTTGAGGATAAGCCTGTCTTCAGCTTCCAGTTCAAGCGTCCGAATCGGTGTTCCAGTATCGATATGTGTAAGTACTTTTTCCAACAGCTCCTGTTTTGACCTGGCATCCTTGTCTCCACTTCGCGCCAATTTCTGCGCTTTTTGCAAAGCGCGATCGAGAGTTTCCTGATCCGCAAGACAAAGTTCAGTATTAATAACATCAATATCAGACAATGGATCAACCTTGCCTGCAACGTGCACAATATTGTCATCATCAAAACAGCGTATAACCTGCGCAATCGCATGCGTTTCACGAATATGTGCCAAAAACTTGTTTCCCAGACCCTCTCCTTTCGAAGCACCTTCTACTAAACCGGCAATATCAACAAACTCCATATGGGCAGGGATCACCTGCTTACTTTCGACAATATTCTGGATTTTTTGCAAGCGAGGATCAGGTACCGGTACCACCCCAACATTCGGGTCTATGGTACAGAAAGGATAGTTCTCCGCACTTATGCCAGAATTGGTCAGTGCGTTAAACAGAGTTGATTTACCTACATTAGGCAAACCGACGATTCCACATTTAAAGCCCATAATAGTATTTGGTAATTCTAATTAAAAAATTTGCAGGATGTTAAATTTTGAAAATTGGTGCAGAGCCAATTCGATATCATTTAGCGCTTGTATGGAGTTCATTCATGGCTTTTTGAATATCACCATCAAATAAAAATGGCATAACTGAAATAGCTGCATCTATTGATGCATCAATCTGTTTTCGATCTTCTACACCTGGGCGCCCGAGTACGTGGGGAGTTACCGAGTCGCGCCGACCCGGGTGACTGACTCCAATACGTAAACGAAGAAAATTTTTCTCACCGGTTTTACCAATAATATCACGCAGTCCATTATGTCCGCCGTGCCCCCCTCCTTGTTTAAGACGAATAATACCTGAGTCCAGGTCAATCTCATCGTGAGCAATCAGGACTTCATCCGTACCAATCTTAAAGTACTCAAGCATAGCCTGAACTGAACGACCACTTTCGTTCATAAAGGTTTGGGGTTTGAGTATGCGACAATCGATACCAGATCCAGAAATACGAGTCGCCTCGCCATGAAACCTTGATTCAGATGAAAACTGACAATTGTTTTGCCTTGCAAGATTGTCTACAAACCAAAACCCGGCATTATGCCGGGTTTCAGTGTATTCAGAGCCTGGATTTCCCAGACCAACAACTAGCCTAATCATTGCGGGCAATCTCTGTTAGTCAGATTAAACTTAATCCTCTGCAGGCGTAGCTCCACCTTCAGCATCAGCCTCACCACCACCTTCAGCATCAGCTTCAACATCTGCTTCGAGTTCATCTGCTTCCACTGTAATTTTCTGTAAGTGTACAGAAGCGACTGGTTGTGAATCGTCTCCACCATGGGCAAGCGCATAATTTTCGACACCATCTGGTAGCACCAAATCTGACATATGTATGGTCTCTCCCAGGTTGATTTCTGCCAGATCAACTTCAATATATTCGGGTAAATCCTTCGGCAGGCAACTTACTTCAAGATCTGTCATTATATGACTGACCACGCCACCGCCTGTTTTAACACCTATACAGGTCGTTTCATTGATGAAGTGCAAGGGAACACGCATATTGATCTTTTCCTTCGCATCAACTCGCAGAAAATCCACATGCTGGATTAATCTTTTATAAGGATGTCTTTGCAGATCCTTAAGTACTACCTGCTCTGATTTTTTGCCTATATGCAGTGTCAAAATATGTGAATAGAAAGCCTCATGATCAAGTTGATGCCCAAGACTATTCTGATCCAGAGAGATCATCGTTGCATCTTTTTTTGTGCCATACACAATACCGGGAACCTTTCCAGTTTTACGCAGGCGGCGGCTCGCACCCTTCCCCACGTTTTCACGCGGCTCTGCATTAATTTCAAATGTTTGCATTACTAACTCCTAATTTAATTAAATTTAAACTCTCTATCCGCGACCAGATAAAGAAATTTTACTTCATGCTACTAGTAAATAGCCGCAAACAACTTGAATTACTTCTAGCTGCTTGCGGCTATTTGCTATCAAATGCTCCTCGATACAGTAAATAACCCTGCTCGGTTTTAGTTAATACTCCACTAATCTACAAACATCGAACTCAGTGATTCACCTTCTGCCACTCTACGAACACTTTCAGCCAACAAGGCCGCAACACTTAACTGGCGTATTCGATCACAAGCCTCAGCCTCCGGGCTCAAGGGAATTGTATCTGTAACAACTAGCTCATCCAGCTCAGATGCTTCGATGTTTTTCAGGGCATTCCCTGACAAAACCGCATGTGTGCAGTAGGCAACCACTTTCACTGCGCCAAAATTTTTCAAAGCTCCGGCAGCATTGCATAGAGTCCCTGCAGTATCGACCATGTCGTCAATAATAACGCAGGTCCTGCCCTCTACATCGCCAATGATATTCATCACTTCCGATTCGTTCGGATTAGGGCGACGTTTATCAATAATTGCCAATTCAGTATCATCAAGACGTTTTGCCAGCGCTCGAGCTCTGACTACACCGCCAACGTCTGGTGAAACTACCATCAAATTTGGATACTTATGTTTCCATACATCTCCTAGTAAAACCGGAGAGGCATACACATTATCCAGCGGCATATCAAAGAAACCCTGAATTTGATCTGCATGTAAATCAACCGTCAACACTCTGTCTATATTGACAGCGCCAATCATATTGGCCACAACCTTTGCTGTAATAGGAACTCTGGCAGAACGAGGTCGGCGATCCTGACGAGCATATCCCATATAAGGTACAACAGCTGTAACTCTGACAGCGGAAGCCCGACGCAAGGCATCTGCCACTACCAACAACTCCATCAGGTTGTCATTGGTCGGCGAGCACAAAGACTGCAGGATAAATATATCCCGGCCTCGCACATTCTCGGCGATTTCTGCCATTACCTCACCATCACTAAACTGACCCACGGTGATTTTTCCCAGGGGTAAATTCAGATAACCTGCAATCTCCGCCGACAATTTCGGGTTGGCATTGCCGGAAAAGAGCATCACATTAGCTAATGACATTATTTATTACGCCTGTATTAAATTATGACAAGAGTGCCTATATTAACCTGGGCTTCCTGCTCCTTTACTGCTTCCACCGACATCATATACCACTTCCGGATAAAATGGCTGGGGTGCCAGGACTCGAACCTGGGAATCCGGGGATCAAAACCCCGTGCCTTAACCAGCTTGGCTACACCCCAAATAAATCATTAACATCCTGTTCGGTTCTCGTCCTGATAATTACTGCGTATCAGGATAATTTCAGGTTTTCTCGGCAAGTCTTCCCTGCTTTGCTCTACCTCCACCCCTTCAGGGCCAGCTTCGTATTCGCTTTATTACTCGAATTTGCTCGATTTTCGTCTCGATTTCAGTTCCCTCCTGTCTACTCCCGGCTCAGTCTATCCGCTAGAGGAGAACGGTTAAGTCCTTGTGTTACAAAGCATTGCCATGAATCGGGCAAACTTTTTGCTGCGTTTTCAGCAAGCCTCTTGCTGGTAAAACTGGCATATATGCAGGCGCCGGTTCCTGTCATTCGAGTCATGTATCGCCGGGCCATAATCTCGAATACTTCATCGACTTCGGGATAATGCTGACGAACCACTTTTTCGCAGTCATTTTGGCCGGCTCCAGCCAGAAAGTCGCGTATTGTGATTGCAGGCGTATTACGTGTCAAATCGGCTGATGCAAATATTTCAGCTGTCGCTACCTGGCATGGTGGTACTACCACCAAATACCAGTCCTGGCGTGGTTCAATATCCGTTAGTTTTTCCCCTACACCCTCTGCCCAGGCTGCATGACATCGTACAAATACCGGCACATCTGCTCCCAAACTCAACCCCAGCTGGGCTAACTTATCCACTGAGAAATCAAGCTCAAGCAAGCTATTCAATGCTACCAGGGTCGTTGCAGCATCCGAACTACCACCTCCCAGACCACCGCCCATAGGCAAAAGCTTATTTATCCGAATATCAACGCCAAAAGGAAGTTTGGAATGTTCCTGCAGTATTTTTGCCGCTCGGACCATCAGGTCATCATCTTCAGGCACATTATCGTAACTTGCCTGGCGGCTGACGATTCCATCATCTCGTAGCCGAAATTCCAGCTGATCGGCAATGTCTAAAAATTGAAACGCCGTCTGTAGTAAATGATATCCATCGTCACGCCGACCAACAATGTGTAAAAAAAGGTTTATTTTTGCAGGTGCTGGCCAGAGTTCTTCATTCATGAAGAAATATCCCACTGCTTGATTACCAGCTTCACTCGTAATTTCTCATTTTGCATGACCAATTTCCGCGGCAAACCCAGGTTTTTTGCCTGAGTGTAACTTGAATAAGAAATTTGCCAGTGGCCCTGAGATAATTCCTGTAACAAGCCTTGTTCACTCAGTATCAAGTTTTTTATTTCAAGCGCAGGATCCGGTAGCCCTCTAATCCAGTAGATCAAACCGCTTATAGGTACCTGCCAGCCAAGCTGCGCCTGCAAAAGTGTTTCGGGGTCTTTGGCATGTAACACTTTGTCCCCTGCACCCTGCATCGTTACACCTTCCCTGCTACCATTTAACTGAAATGCACCTCGTCCAAACGGCGGTACTATTTCTATCAGATATTGCTCACCACTTTGTTTCCAGTTGAGGCTGGCACTGCCACCTTCCTTGCCAATCTGTATGGCTATTCTGGCCTTGAGGTCCCAGCTTTGAACTTGTTCAAGTTTTAACTTGTTTTGCTCCCAGATGACAGATTTGACGTCGTCGGTAACGGGCTCGTGAGTTGCACAAGCCGCAAAAAAAAGAAACAGGAGGCATGGTGCCAGGCGAAGCAAATTCTGAGACTCTTTTTGACTTTGCAGCTTGCAGAGGAGATAGCCACAATCTACTGGCTTACGCTGTATTGACACACTAAATAGCCAGGTGAAATAGTTATTGCAGATCACAAATGATTAGATTTATACGAACGACTTCAGGATTCAGATCTCAGTAATTAAAAACAAGTTTTTATGGCTCAAATCGCTTAATAACATCTAGTAAACGGCTGTCTTCGGGCGTAGCCTGTAAAGCCGTTTCCCAAACTTTTTTTGCTGCATCCCTGTCACCTTTCACCCACAGTACTTCGCCAAGGTGAGCGGCAATCTCCGGATCCTGCCGAAGCGCCATCGCTTTTCGCAACATAGCAATAGCTTCATCATGCCGGCCAAGACGATACAAAACCCAACCCATACTATCGAGGATATAAAAATCGTTTGGCCTTAAATCCATTGCCCGTTTTATCAAGTCATAGGCTTCCTGATGCCGATCTGTTTCGTCTGCCAGCGTGTAGCCTAATGCATTTAAGGCATTATAATGTTCTGGCTCTTTCACCAGAATTCGTCGCATATCCTGCTCCATTAGATCAATACGCTCCATTTTTTCTGCCAACATAGCTCTTGCATAAAGTAATTCAGAGTTGAATTTTTTTCCTTCAATCGCTGCATCATAAACAGCCATTGCTTCCTCATACAATTCCTCTTCTATTAGCAACTCAGATTCGGCCTGCACCAGTAAAGTATTCTGTTCCTCGCCCCTGGTAGGAACCTGCTTAAGGTGTGAGCGGGCCGCTTTCATGTTCCCCTGCTTTGCAAGAATTAATCCGTAACGGACCTGGGAATCAAAATAGTTCTCACCTCTTTGTACACTCTGATACCAGACACCAGCCTGATCAAAGTTTCCATTTTCCTCGTCTATACGACCCAGATAATAATTTGCGTCATCAGAGCGAAAGTCCTGGGCGACAAGACGCTTGAAGTATGTTTTTGCTTCATCTAATCGATTGGATTGCAGATACAAAAGACCCAGTGCAAACAGTACATCACTATTGTTGGGTGCCTGCACAGAAAGTATTTCAAACTGACGACGTGCTTCATCGAATCGTTTTGCATCTGTTAGTAATCGGGCATAAGCAGAACGTAGATTAAAATCATTATCCTTACGTGATGAAAGTACTTTTTCTATCCATTCAAGCGCATCATTCAAGCGCCCCTGCTTTTGCAAAATGGATATATAACTCATTGCCGCATTGTCGTTATCTGGAGCCATTTCCAGAGTAAGCTGAAGCAGTTCGACGGCGCGATCAAGTTCACCGATTCTGGCGGCGATATGAGCAAAGGCGTACATCGCTTCCGGATCCTGCTCATGTTTGGTCAATAATTTTTCCATTACCTGCATAACAATGGCCCTGTCTTTCTCGCGACCAAGCATGTTGGCAATCATCCACAGCTTCTGATCCAGTTTACCGTGTGAGTAATTTAATATGGTCTCAAGATGCTCAAGAGACTTGTCAATGTTTCCTTCGCGCAGACTCATCACCGCCAACACCTGGTGTGCGTCTGGATTTAGAGGATCCAGTTCAACCCATAGGCTGGCAAGCGTGGTGGCTGCCTCAGAGTTTCGGGCATAAATTGCAATGCGAGTAGCTCTCTCAACGTATTTTGGATCCCTTGTAGTACGCGCAAGATCCAGGTAATTCTCGACAGCCACGTCGAGACGCTCCCTCTGACCCGCAAATTCCGCTACCAGCGTTTTGTACAATATTTCTTCACTAAGCGGGATTTTGGGTCGTACTGGCTCTATTCGGACAATAGCTTCCTCCGTTACCGGCTCCTCTACTTCCACTGCAGTTTCCACACTCAGCTCGGTCGGTTTACTCGGGACATTGCTACAAGACGCCAAAACCAGCAGGAAGAGAGAAACGACCATCCTGAACAGGACTTTCGGCAAGTCATAGATTGCTGATTCTTTGGAATAAATAGTAGTCATATTGAAACAATACTCATAATTTAGCTGATTGGACAGTCCCATTTATTAAAAATTTCTCTGCCCGGCTAGACTCGGTAATATTAATTTATTACGCAATCACAGCATATTTGCTCTAAAACAATTGTTATCCCGACTCGAAAGTTGGAGATAAATAAGCAAGAACTTGATATTTAAGCGGTTTATACTTGGACTCGCAAGTAACTTTTCCGGAAATTACATAGTTCTACTATCAATGACACTGCTGGCATTTGGACTCAATCATTCTACCGCACCGCTGGAAATTCGCGAAAAGGTGGTATTTGAAACTGATATTCTTGCTGACGCACTGCAAGATCTTGGTCAGTTGCATGGTGTTCAGGAAGCCGCCATTCTCTCAACTTGTAATCGTACCGAAATTTACTGTTCCCTGGACGAACCGAATCGACATCATGCAATTGAATGGTTTCATGATTACCACGGTCTTCCGAAGACAGAATTACAACCCTTTCTCTATAATCACCCTGATGAGAGTGCCGTTAAACACATGCTTCGGGTTGCCAGTGGTCTGGACTCGATGGTCCTCGGCGAACCGCAGGTACTTGGTCAATTAAAAAGTGCCTATCAAGCGGCCCTTGAAAGTGGCAGTCTTGGTAAGTTGTTGAGACAACTCTTTCAACATTCTTTCATGGTGGCAAAACAGGTTCGAAGTAATACGGCTATTGGTAGTCACCCCGTATCAGTGGCCTACGCAGCAGTACGTCTGGCACAGCAAATTTTCAGTGACCTCTCAAAACAGACTGCGCTTTTGATAGGTGCTGGAGAAACAATTGAACTCGCCGCACGACATCTGCATAACGCCGGGCTCAAGCGCATGATTATTGCCAATCGTACACTGGAACGATCGCAACATCTGGCTACAGAATTTTCCGCCTACGCCATTGCCCTGAGTGATATTCCCCAACACCTTGATGAAGCGGACATTATTATTTCCTCCACAGCCAGCCAGCTTCCAATCCTCGGCAAAGGCGCAATTGAAACTGCCATTGTTAAACGTAAACACCGACCCGTGTTCATAGTTGACATTGCTGTACCTCGTGATGTGGAAGCAGAGACGGGTGAACTGGAGGATGTATATCTCTACACTGTCGACGATTTGAAAGATGTGATAGACGAAAACATGCGCAGTCGAAAAGAAGCTGCTGTACAGGCCGAGGAAATTATTGAGGCCCAGGTATTGCAATTTATGGCCTGATTTAATTCGCTCGATGCTGTAGCCACCATTCGTGCATTGCGCGAACAAGCCAGTTCGATCCAGGCTAAAGAGTTCGAAAATGCCATACGAAAACTCAAGCAGGGAGTGGATCCTGAAAAAATACTACAAGAAGTCACTCGTAGCCTGACCAACAAACTCATTCACTCACCAAGTTCCCAGTTACGTGAGGCCAGTGCTGATGGGCGTCAGGATCTTATCCAGGCGACGAATGAACTATTCAATCTTTCGCTTCAACAAAAAGGCGAAAAAAAGGAAAGTTAAGTCCGCCTTTCCATCATATATCCGTTACACTTCCCCGTTCTCTGCCTGCTCAATACCGACAATGAATCAAAGTCTACAAATTAAACTGGAAAATCTTTCTGAACGGCAACTGGAACTACATGCACTGCTGGCTGATCCTGACGTTATTAACAACCAAAATCGCTTTCGGGAATTTAACAAGGAACTGGCTGAAGTTAGCCCGGTAGTCGAATGTTTTAAACAATACCGCGAAAACCAGCAAGTCATCGAATCTGCTCATGAAATGCAAAGCGATTCTGATAAGGAAATGCGCGAACTCGCTACCGAAGAATTGCAGATTGCTGAGGAAGAAAATACACGACTGGAAATGGAGTTACAGAAACTTCTGTTACCCAAAGACCCAAATGACAATAGCAATATATTTCTCGAGATCCGTGCTGGTACTGGTGGCGAAGAAGCGGCCTTGTTTTCAGGCGATCTCATGCGTATGTACAGTAAATACGCTGAGCTTCGACGTTGGTCAATTGAGATAATGAGTTCCACACCAAGCGATCTGGACGGTTATAGAGAAATTATTATGCGCATAATTGGAGAAGGAGCATATTCGCGACTCAAATTTGAATCTGGCGCGCATCGCGTTCAACGTGTACCAGAAACTGAATCTCAGGGGCGCATCCATACTTCCGCATGTACGGTTGCTGTATTAGCAGAGGTAGATGAGATAAACGAGTTCGAAGTCAATCCATCAGATCTCCGTATAGATACTTTTCGAGCTTCTGGTGCAGGTGGACAGCATGTTAACAAAACAGATTCTGCCATACGTCTGACCCACTTACCCACCGGGATTGTGGTTGAATGCCAGGATGAACGTTCTCAACACAAGAATCGCGCAAGGGCAATGTCCTTACTACAATCAAAATTGTTAAATTCCGAAAGAGATAAACAAACTGCAGAAATGGCAGAAAACAGGCGTAACCTTGTCGGTTCAGGTGATCGCTCCGAACGCATTCGCACTTATAACTTTCCCCAGGGTCGTGTTTCCGATCACCGTATAAACTTGACCTTGTACAAGTTAGATGAATTCCTGCAAGGCAATTTGGATATGGTCATTGATCCCTTGATTAACGAATATCAGGCTGACCAGCTCGCAGCTATGTCTGAATAATTACCGAATTGAGAATCATATTTTAATTGTTGAAGAAAATGCTGCAAAAAATTAGAGAATCTGGAAATAAACAAAAATACCTTCATTTCTCCAGTTATCCAGTTCCCCCGGTGTTTGCGATTATTTTTTGCAAAAATGACTAAAACAAATCGCGTAGGAGAACTTCTCGCCAGCGCAGAGCAATACCTGCAATCTATAACATCCGCTCGTCTGGATGCCGAGTTACTACTTTCACATAGCATGGGTACAAATCGAGCCAACCTCTATGCCCACCCGGAACTTTCCGTGCCAGAAGATGTAGCTGCAAACTTTCAATTACTATTAAACAAAAGAATCAATGATTATCCAGTAGCCTATCTGACTGGACACAGGGAGTTTTGGTCTTTGGACCTCAAAGTGGATCGAAATACTTTGATTCCACGGCCTGAAACAGAATGTGTCGTTGAAACGGCACTGGAGTGTATTTCTACCGACCAACAGCGCGACATACTTGATCTTGGCTGTGGCAGTGGCGCGATTGCACTGGCAATTGCTATGGAACGGTCAGACGTACATGTATTGGCGGTTGATGTAAGTCAGGAAGCTTTAGCAGTCGCTATGGAAAATGCCGAGAAACACAATATTGGGAATATTCGATTTCTACAATCAGACTGGTTTTCGGAACTAAGAGGAAATAAATTTGATTTAATAATATCCAACCC
>WLWI01002314.1_pt1 | contig 16452 bp, 12 predicted proteins | sample 6701501 | NCBI WGS metagenome assembly WLWI01 (sample SAMN12718690, study PRJNA515312) | sponge metagenome | isolation source: marine sponge | host: Mycale hentscheli | place: New Zealand: South Island, Marlborough, Capsize Point | collected 2014-11-01
TGAAGGCTCGATGTCTGGTACAGAGCAGTCCAAAGAATCCAGAGGATCATAGAGGTCATCTTCGTCTTCAAACAGTGGAGTAGCAGAGCCTGACTCTGCTGATGAGACATCCCTAGAAGCTTTATAATAAGTTGTTTTGTTATTTAAATTAAATTTATTACCTTCATAATAGTTGGTAAAATGGCCATCAAACTCAGACGCCTAGAAAAACTCAGAACAAAATGAAAATAACTGCAGGAATAACAAAAGATCTGGCCTAAATAAGGTAAATAAACGATCCACAATATACTAGCTCCAGCTAAATTTCAACTATTAACTAGTTTCTTAAACACGAATGTCGTATAAAAGGGGGTAGCCGAGGACATATTTCGCGATAAGTGGAAAATGGCCGCTGACAGTTTTTGTCACCGACTCCCCTTTAGTAGCATTACAGCAACTTAGCGCACACAAAAGCTTGGAAACAAAGTCATGAGCATCTTAACAGAAGACAAAATAAAAATAATAAAACAAGGGAACCAACAAATGGCGGGCTCTAAATAGAGATGAAAAGTACTGTTTGCCATTGACGCAGCTAAATTCAACTGCAAAAGATATACAGTGTGCTGTCAGAGTTCTCCAAGATACTATCCTGGAGTTCATCTTCAATCAAAAAATACTTTGGTACATACACAAGCAGGGTTTCATACAGGATTTGCGTTTAGGGTGGGGAAAATTGGGATTGTATGAAACAGTCCTGATTTTTTAAGTACTTCAATGAAACTAGTAAATGTAATATATTTAACAGCGTTTAATCTAATGAGGGGACATAGGAAAAACTTCTCTCCCCCTTCCCCCCACCTCCCACATCCAATCCAGAATTATTCTTCAAAGATATTGTCAAAATAAGCAGAATTGCAATGAAAATCAGGTCAATTAACATAGAGCAAACAAATTCAGTGTGCCCTAAACTTACCTGAATTAAAAATTACTAAGCCAAGTGACACAAGGTGGCTTTCCCATGAGAGGTGTGTGAGAGCAATTAAAAAAGAACTTCCTGCCCTCATTACTACATTACAACACCTTCATGAAGTTTCAGGAGATGCCGAATCCTATGGTCTCAGCTTACTCTTAGCTAGTCAGGTAGGAATAGCTAGTATTGTGGTTCTCTCTCGAGTTCTCCACATTCTAGCCAAAATGAGTGCCTCAATGCAGATGAAGGTGGCAGATTTTAGCAAACTGCCCATTCTTTTGGAAGCAACTGTTGACTCCTTGAAAAGCTTAAAGGAAGAAACTAGTGATTGGTTGTCAGAGGTTAAATCTACTATATCTTCCCTAGAAAATGACTACAGCATAACAATTGGCAATGGTTATGGTCCATCTAGGAGCCATAAAAATATCACTGATGTCTCCATATATCGTACCCACGTCGCACTTCCCTTTTGATGTGCTATTGGAGAACATTGACAGAAGGTTTAACAGTAATGCTGTGAAAATCTTGACAGCAATGTCAGTGTTCAACCCTTCTCTGCTTCCAGCAAAGGAAGACTTAAGTTCTTACGGAGTGGACAAGATAAGTTGCTTAGGAGACTTCTACGGTAAGCCAGCTGAAGTTGAGTTTGATGGAATAACTTATTCCTCAACACCTCTGCTAAACAAGGACGATTTAATATCAGAGTGGGCTATATTCAAGAGAGCATTGCTTCAAGAAAGAGATGAAATTATGAAGTCAAAATCACTGGAGAAAGCACCAGAGTTCCAAGAAGTATTAGAAGAACTGAAACGTTCAGCTGCTTACACGGGAATTTTTTCAGAGACGTTTAAACTGATTGACATTATGCTTTCGATTCCAGTTGGTACAGCCACAGCTGAGAGATCTTTTAGTGAAATGAAACTCATAAAAACTAGATTACGAAGCCGGCTGACAGAACAGAACTTGGCACGGTTAATGAGAATTGCCATTGAAGGTCCTGAACTGAACGAAATAAACTTTAGTGAAATATTAGATATATTCAAACAAAGCAATCATAGAATCATACTTTAAGAGTGACTTTATTTAACATGTCTTTGTTCTTATGGTATTGCTATTATGAAATTCAAATCTATTAAATAATTGAATGAGCAAAATCTTTGGGGGGGGAAATTTTCTTTTGGGGGGGGATATCCCAGGTTTCCCCTCCCCCCTCTATGAAACCCTGTATATACTCTACTCAGAATTATAGTGCCATTCTACTCCTTATTCTTCAATTAAAAATTGCCTTCAATAGGATGTAATTATTCATACAATCTAACCCCTACGCCTCTGTATTCTTAACGATGCTTTTTTTATGTTCCCACAACTCATAAACGAAACGAAACACATGGCACATGTGTGTGTGTGTATATTACATACACATACATGCACTCACACTGAACATACATGTAATCCTAGATAAACTAACACGCACACCACGCATATTCATGTAACAGTTGTTCTGGCAAACACATAATTCAAGTTTAATTCAAGTCAACACACCTGACTAGCCAGGCTAGAGATGATTATGAAAACATTATAGACAGCTTCACATGAGGAAACAGATGGATATAGCAAAAAGATTGTACCTGTTTGAGAAAAAATATACTTTCATTTAAGGGAAAAGGACACCAAATCCTGCCCCAGCAAAGCCATTTTAGAAATCATTGGCTTAGTAACATATTATAATATTCCTTTCAGAGCCAAAGATTTCTGCACATAAAAACTGATTGTCAATAGACCATAATTAAAAATAAACTATAGGGGGGCTACAATTAACTTCATAATGACACGGTCAAGTAGAAATTGCTGATTAAGGGGAATACACTATCCAACTAAAAACAACAACAACAACAACAAAAGCCTCACAGTTTCAATGTCTGATCACAGTATGTAAATCCTTGACTATATATGACAACCTTGTCCCAAAAATGGAATAATAGAACCTTTTGAAACCATATTATTCACTCCTGTGTGTACAATTAAATTGGTTACGGTAGCAGTGAGTCATAATGTAAAAGTAAAAACAATGATGGCTACTCTTGTAAGTCCTGGATCTCCCACAAAACAAATACTATAATCCAGTGCTCCACCATAACCTGGTTAGAATCTGAACATATTTACTACAAGCGTAAACACTTAGTGAAATAGAAGAAAAAGTATGGCAAATATAATGTTGGAAATTGGCTCTATTCCAAACAAGTGTTCACAATACTTCCCAGTGCACCCAACGTGATGTGTGTTATGGGTAAGAGACTTAGTCCCACACTTTATTACACAATCATGGCTGGTAGTGATGAAGAAACTGAAAGACATCAAAACCTACCAAAATACACATGATGCTAAACCTGAAAGGTCAAATAAATCCACTATGATTAGACCTCTGTTCAGAAACCAACTGTCTCACTGCAGACTCCAAATTGATCATAAATCTGTCTCATTCCAGGTTCAAATCTTAAACTATAAATTAAGTCAAAGCACAAATAAAAAAATAAAACAGTTGTTTTGGGTAAAGGGTCCATTACTTACAACCATTGGCATTAAACACGTTTAAGTGCCACCACTTGTCAATTCTGTACACTACTCATATCAATCCTTATCCAGTCTGGTCAACCACTAGTATACCAATACAGGCACTTCTCCAGATCCAGTCAACAATGACCATTATTACCAGACCTCTCAACTCTCAGGTATATTACTCTGAGTCTCACACATTAAGTTTTGGTATCAACCTCTCGGGCAAATATACATTTTCTCATGTATATTAACAATGGCAGTAACTGTGACAGCTGCCATTCCCATTTATTAGGCAAAGAAATCCCAAGCATAATGGACATGCTGATCAAGTCACAGAAACTAGTGCACTGAGGGCAGAGAATTGGAGCATTTTTTATTATGTTGTTGGAATCTAGGCAACAAGGTATCTCACCTGGTAAAGGGTCATTCTTCCCTGATCACCATAACTACATATTTGGTTTGGCTTTGCCTTCGACTACTACTACTACTGTGGATCCCACATGCACTATTTAAATCAAAGGATAAAGTTGAACCTTGCAACAGCTATGATTAACAGTGGACGGTTTAGATATTACTAAAAAGCTACAATGATTTAGCTTGTAGCTCTTTGCTTTACTATCAAACTTCAATATTTATAGCAAAGTCTCAATCATTTTAGTTGAGAGCTCTGATCATACTACTCCAGTCAGTGACAAGCTCAAATCTAGCCCACCACATGTACCAATTCAGTATCTACAATTAAACTAAATCCAGCCAGTCTCAGCACCAATCCCTTCAACTACCTGTACCTGTCCAGTCACCTACCTGTACCAGTCCAGTCACCTACCAGTCCAGTCACCTACCTGTCCAGTCACCTACCTGTACCAGTCCAGTCACCTACCTGTACCAGTCCAGTCACCTACCTGTACCAGTCCAGTCACCTACCTGCACCAGTCCTGTCCTACCTATACACCAGTCACCTACCTATACCAGTCCAGTCACCTACCTGTACCAGTCCAGTCACCTACCTGTACCAGTCCAGTCACCTACCTGTACCAGTCCAGTCACCTACCTGTACCAGTCCAGTCACCTACGTGCACCAGTCCTGTCCTACCTATACAAGTCCAGTCTACTACCTGTACCAGTCAAGTCTACTACAGCACAAACTATTAGTACTATTCCAGTCAAATAACTACATCCATCATACCAATCCATTCTGATCCAGTCCACCACTAGAACTAATTCAGGCAGTCGTCAATTCAGTCTCACACAGTGCCACTCAAACCTTCACAATCAAAATTTATATTCTGACCATTGATCATCCTAGTCCCTCAGTGGCCACTACTTGCACAGTTTAGTCTGCTCTGATGTATACACAACACCACCAACTTGGCCCAGATACAGCAAACAACAAGTGTGACCTCCAACTCCACAACATCGGCCATCCATAACCTTTCTTCATACACACTATTACAGAAATAACCATGCTACTTTTTTATCCTGAACCTTGCACCCTACTAGCTACGTTCAACTCGCTATAGCTACTACAAAACAGGCTCAAGCTAGCTAGTAATACCCCGTCACGACATTACGGCCCAAGAACATTTTATAGCACTCACCTCGAAAAATATTTCGTCTTTCCACATGAACAGTAACTACTACCAACTGCAAACACACACACTACACTGCAGTGCAAGCTAAAAAAAGTCAAATACAACAAGTTGGGGTAAGAGTTTGCTGAATCAGCAAGTTTTCATTTATCACGTGAGAATTGCCATAGCAAGTAATCAATGATAAGTCAGTAGTGTGTCTCTGCTTGCTGGGTGTGGGAGAATAATGAAGTCAATGGTTGCCTCTGGAAGACGTTTCAATCAATAAAGCAGAAGGAGGAACAGTGTGGAACGTACCTTTGTGTTGAATTCTACGCTGTGATAGTGTAAAGTAGCTTAAATGTCTCGTTTGCAAAGACATGGTACAGTTTCCGGACCTTCAGGACATAGTGAGTCTCTACAGCTTTCTTGAAGGTGGTATGAAACCTACTGGTGGCCGTGGTTGAGTAATAGACTGCTTGAATTCATTCTACAATCAAAGTTGGCTGACATTCAGCCCTCTGAAAGTAACACCAACTTGTTTACCCCTTGATAAACTTTCTTACTTCACAGGTTGGGGGACATAATTGAATGTTTAACATCTGTTCTTCCATGGGCTGTCTTTTTATGTGAAGAATCACTGCCAGTCAGTCTTTTTAGAGCTCTAATTAGAAATCCATTGCACCACTGACTGGTTGTCAAGATTCCCGCTCAGTCGATATGTTGTATTGCACAAACACTTTCAGGTTTACACAGTGTGAAAAAGGGAGAGGGGGGAATTGTTGAAGGCCAACAACACCTTCCTATTTTTGTTTCTTGTGTCACTTCAGTCTGGCATTGTTTGACAAACTTTGTATGCGTTTAAATTTTTTTCCCACTTATATGTCACTAACTTGAGCTAACACAAAATGGTGGGGATGTCTTTTTACACCTGCTTTATTAATCAATTATTTGATTGATCAGAAATTTGACTGTGAAATAATGTATGTTGATATCCCTTACCAGCTGAAATATTCACCTGTGGTAGCTAGCTTCCTACATTGTGGACTCTCTATTAATCGATTTGATGTATTGTTTTCTAACCCATACATATATATCTGTGACATGTCAAATCATGTTTATCATATTTACCCTAGAGCCCACATGTATGTATGACATGTTTCTAACCATGTATGGCAACAGCTGATTGTAGTTTAATACATGCATGATTTAAAAGTTGGTGTAGTGGTATTCATTCTGTGCTTGTGTCACTGATGATGACTATTCTAGGCAGATGGTGAAGTAACTAAGCGTAGTTCGTGTTGGTTACAATTCCATGAATGTACACGTATCTACACATTAAGTAACAATAGCATAAGTGTTCATATTTGGTGAATTGGTCAGCATTCAATACTCTTATTTTGCACAGCTCATGCTAACTCGTATGCCATGAGAGGTGTGCGGTTGAAGTCCAGTGTCTATGTACCGGATCTGTTACTGCTACCTTCAACTTGGACCAAGCCGACCTTGCCCTCAGAGCGTGCCTTCAGTGTAAGCTATTCCTGATTCAGGCAAAACTAAACACAAAAGAAGAGCTGTTGATATTTTTATTGTCTGTTTGTTCTTGTAGTATGACTATTCTCTCGAAAACCAAATAGCCGACCAGGCAAGGCAAAGAGCACTGTCCATAGCCTCCGAAGCCTCACTGCAAAGAAAGCAAGTCTTAGCTTTGCAACAGCAGCATCAAAAGCAGCAGCAGCAGCAACAGGAGAGTACTGACACTCTGTCTGGCTTGTCCTCTGAAACTTCACAAAGTCAGTCATCGTCCCAGCCTGTCCAGTCAACGGCTCCTTTACTACCTTTTATGTCTGGTATGGAAATGTTGACTCCAACACCAGTGGCTCCCCCGCTATCCTCTTTCAATCAAAAAGCAGGTGTCAACATGGGTGTGAATGTTGCAAGTGCTAGTGGGAGCAGTCAGTCCAACTCCGACGGGTCCTCCACCAGCCTCTTGAGCGATGAAGATGGTAAAAAGATAGCTGCTGATTCCGGAGGCGGAGACAACAAAAGATCAACAGTTATCAAATCACTCGGTAACTTCAGTCTGAAGGAATTTGAGGGGGATACAACGGATCCATTTGAAATGGCTGCCCTGCAGGCTATCAATGACATGGAGGAACTACAGAGTGTCTTGCAACCGTCTTTGGTTGGGGCAAACAGCACCAGCACTGGCTTCTCGAGTGCCCCGCCTCATAGTGCAAGCACGCTCACGTCCACCACCTCCCACCTGTCTTCTCACCTCGGTCCTCCGCCTCCCATTTCTTCTAACTTTCCTGTCTCTCAGCCATCTCCTCCACTGCTAGTTGCCGTTGTTTCTCCTCTGAGCTCCAACCTTGCTATGCCTTCCTTCTCTCCAGCTGCCGGGACAACCTGTAGCAGCAGTAACATGCAGTTGGCCAGTGAACCTTCTAGCACTGTCAGCTCTTCTTCAAAAAATAGCAAATCTTCGCCAGAATTGGGTGGGCCAGGGACAGGCGTGAACCAGTATCGGAGACATTCTGACAATACAGTTTCCTCGTCTGGTCCCCCTGGGCCAAGTCAGCAGCAGACTTTCCGCAACTCTCATCCATCAACTGTATTATCTGGTGACTCCTTTGGAGTTACTGCTCCTGTTTCAAGGGCGAGTTCTAACCCCGTCACTAGCAGCCAATTCCAGAGTTCGCCAGAAAATGCCCACAGTGTCAGCTATCCTGTCATCCCTCCATCCCCAGAATTGCAGCACTTGTTACAGGAAGAAGGAAGTGACAAGGACCGTCCCCTTCAACATGCATGGAGTAACCCCAGTGTGTCTGGACTTGTGGATATAGCACCTGACAGTTCTAAGAAAGCCCCAGTACCTGCTCCTAGAATATCTCCCAAATTGACAGTGAGTGTTGTTGTTGTTGTTGTTTTTAGTTGTTGTTGTTTTTGTTGTTGTTTTTTCGTTGTTGTTTTTGACGATTTGTTTTGCAGATTATTAAAAAAACAGTCTTAATTTTTTTTTGGGTTTGCTGAGTGGTGATGATGTGAAGGAATCATAACAAATGTGCTTGTTAGTGTGTGAATGCTGCTAAATTACTTATATAGTCAAACAAGTGACTTATTTACTGATTCGTCCATTCACAAGTGCCCATTTCTCTACAGAAGTCAGACATGCTAGGGAAGAGGCTGGTGTCATGTAGTCTTTAGAAACAGTTCCAGAAAACATGGCTGTAATGTTGTTTATGTCATTCAGAATCTGAATCAATTATGTGGAGTTTGTACTTGTGTGTAATAATGTTACATAACATCTAGGTGTATTGGTGACCACTACTATAGTACTACTATTATAACTGTGCCAATGATATTAGAAGTTGTTTCCCTCTCTCTCCCCAGCGATATTAGCAGTGTAGTTAATGAAGTGAAGGTTGTAATGTGTTGTGCTGATTGTAATTGCAGGCTAAAGAAGGCACAGTGTCAGCATCTTCATCTGCATCTTCCTCGGTAAGAGATAGTAATTGGAGTAGCGTCTGTCTTGACTATTGGTTGATAAGACTTTATAGTACAGATGATTAGAGAGCTTTGCTGAAGTTTCCAAGAGCATAAAAATTATACAAATATCACTAACTTTCTATGCAGTCTTCAATCCTTAAATTCCATGGGTGTGCATGTCAACTACAAGATATTTTAACTTTATGAGGTCCTTATGTTCGGTCATTCCTCGTGAATGACATATTTATTTTCACTTTCTGGTTGCAGCCCTTACCTGTGCCACGACCCAGGCCAAGAGGTGGCTCTCCAACTCCTTCAGGCACTCCCCCTAGTAGCAGTGGTGGGATCATAGTCCTTCCTCCTCCTCCTTCTCCTTCCAGTAGCCCCTCCCAGAACCGCAAAAGTCAGTCCGCACTGAGCACTTCACATACTCAGTAAGTATCACTGTAAAGTTAGGTTGATTGCATGATCGTGTATGGGAGTAATCAGGTTGTGGGTGGTATTTAAAGTAAATTAAAATGGCTTTCTAGAGTACTAGATCTCTCATGCATGCTATTGTGAGCCAGACAAGGTGCATTCAACAATCCAGGAAGTATGTAATAAAGTAGTGTAACATACACAAAAACTGGTAGTGTGTGTGTGTGTGTTGGGTGACACAGGATGTTCAAGCTGTTGCCCCCCCCCCCCCCCCTTTGATAGGGTCATGCCGCCCAGCAGTGCGACTCCAGCTGCCAAGAACTGGTTGACCAATCAGGGAGGTGTTGCTGTTCTTCCACGTAAGCCATCCCCTACCAGCCAAGGAGGCGTGGCAGTCCTTCCACATAAGCCATCCCCTACCAGCCAAGGAGGCGTGGCAGTCCTTCCTCCTCTACCCTCCCAAGTTCAGTCTACCAGTACGTCTCACGCTGGAGATCTTCCTCCTCCCCCGGAGTACAAGGCAGTCTCGACTCCTCCCACCACTCGCAAGGGTTCTCCTCCCCCTCCTTATTCTTCTCCTGCTGCTAAGCAGAGAACACAGCCGGTGGCAGCAGCACTTCCCAGCTATAAGCAGCTCAATCCTCCCAAAGTTCCACCAAAACCTCCTTATTCACTTTCTAAGCAAGAGGTAGGGATGTTTGTGTTTTTATTGAATATTGGACCAAGGGGAGGGACATGATATGTAATGGATATTAGCAAAATAACTACTGTTTAAAGCAAAGGTATTTAAGTTTGTGTGGGTGTGTGTTTCTCAGGGCAACTTATCATCAGCAGAGATGGCACAAGTGATGACTCTTGAAGGTATGGGCTTCCCTCGGCCAAGACTGGCTAGAGCAGTTGTCCGGTTCAAAGGAGATGAAACCAAGGTGAGCCGTCAATGAACATGACTAAATTATATTCAGTTCAACAAAGTTTAGAAATTACACTCTCCCTCCCATTCTACTATAGTTTTGGTATTATCATCAGATATATAAGCATACGTTTTGAGTGAATAAATCACAGGATGGAGTGGAAGCATGCATAGTTGCTATAGGTTAGCTTGTCTTCAGTTGGTTTGCTGTCTAGCTTCACAATCGTTTTGCTTGTGGCAATTTACATTTGGCTAAATCTTTTTTTTTTTTTTCCCTTTTTTTTTGCAGGTGCTGGATTTTCTGTTCCTAGTTGGTGAACTGGAAGAAGCTAGATATAATGGTGACAGTGCAGAGACTGCTCTGATAGCCTGTGATGACAACATTGAAAAGGTAATACTTTCTGCCAATAGAGTTAAGCAACTAAGCAACTTTTCATCGTGTGTTTGTGGCATAGGCCAAGGAATACTTGCAGAAGTTGGAGACTTACAAGGAATTTGGGTTCCACGAGAAAGCTATTCATGATTCTTATACCAAAGCTAAAACAGATTGGGACGAAGCATTGAACATTCTGACAAAAGACAGATGATGCATGCATGCTCAAGTTTGCCATGTTTTGTGTTCACACTCGACATTCTCTGGCAGTCATCAAGTATTTTCTATCCTCCCGTGTGTGTGTTTGTTCCGCAGTGTTTTGCTCTCAGCTTATTCTTGTTTATTATTGCAGCAATAAGGCTATTGTTTGTGTCAATCAAATTCAAGTTTTTGATTCTTCTCATATTATACTAGTGCTGTTTTGGGATGTCTATATCTGCAATTTAGATATGGTGAAATTTATGATTGTAAGCACTACCCACCATTTTTAAGACTTTTTGTGCTGAATTATACATTTAAATTTCTTCTTTGAACTGTTTTCCTAAAATGGCATATGTGATGATAAAGATTGATGATGATGGTTGATGACTTATAAATTGATTTTATGAAAGGAAATAAATAATGAACGGTATAAAAATCAACATTACATTAATTACCATCAAGCCAAAAAAGTACCTGCTGCTTCAAGGGCCACTAAAATGGTGCTAAAATGGTGCAACAAAGACATTTCATTTTTCTTTAACAGCTTTCTTGCAATGTCTTATAAGTCACCACAGTAGCTACAACTTCGTGAGGTAGGCAGGTAAGAGGAATGCACACACGAGCCTGTATCTCTGCCATCTTCTCCCGCAGAGAGCCCAAATGAGATGCTCTGCCCACCACAATACTTGACCTGGTCAATCCGCCCAGTCTCTGTAAAGATGGCATTAATATCAAGTCGGCTCCCTGCTCCAGAAAACGTGTGATCTCTAAAGTCAGAGCATTCCCCGTGTTCAGCGAACGTGTGGGCATGCCTGTGGCATCAACAATAACCGTCACCAAATTGGAAGAGAGGGAGGAGTTTCGCAAGTGGCACGCGCTGGCCATGTCCGCCAGCGAGAGGTGTCGCAAACAGTTGGAGTAGGCGTACGGCTGATAAACCATGGCAGCTATTCGGTTGCTTCTCAGAGCCATTCTGAGTCCATCCCAGTCCATAGGATGTGCTGCATCCCCTAAGTTCCAGTTATAGCATCCAGTCAGACTTGTAGCAGTCCTGAAAGGCCCAGAGGGCACTGAGCTGCTGCTGGAGCCACAAATGCCTTGCTTGGCATCGCAGAAGGTGTCATGTATGACAGCGAAAGGTTGTGCCAATGAAACCAGTCCGTTCGCACTGATGGAATCCTGCGTCACCATGGCAGCAAACAAGGACAGACAGTAAGCAGAAGTCGGAGACGGCGCTATCACTACACCGTAGTCAGAACCAAGGGATAATATCTGGCGCAGGACTACCTGAGATAGCTCCAGACACTGACTGACATCGGTCGTCTCTTTCATTCCTAAATGTACAGCTTCTACCTAGGAGTGAAGTTGAAAAAGAAAAGATTAAGGCGGGGGGAATGTATTAAGGTAAACTACAAAACGTACTACATTCTATAAAGCTTTTAAAAAATGAAAATAGTCACACTATACCTACAATAGAGATTTCTAAAATAAAAGCAACTACTCTGCAGATACTTTGTGACCACTATCTACATACATACATACATGGCAATCTCACCACTGATGGAAACACAGCACTAGGTGCTGATGGAAGATTGAATAGGAGCTTGTAAATTGATAGTTTTTCATCTTCACTGACAGTTTCACCAACATCACTTGCATGTGAAGACTTTTCTTCATCCAAATCCAAATGGGAATCTGCAACCTTTAAACAAAACAAAAAAAATGGAATTACTCTAGTCCAGCTCCGTGGTTATTATTTTTTGTTTGCATTAGTACTGCATCATGTGCCATTTTCCTGCTCAAACTAAAGAGTTGAGACAACTGTATCATTATAGTGAAATCTGAAAGGTCACAGAAGTATCATTGCAGAAACAAAATCAAATCACTACGGTAATGTGGAAGAGCAACTCATGGGGGGGGGGGGGACGACAGCATAAACCAGGATTCAACCAATTCATTCTTTAGTCAACATACTCCTCATACATACTTATCGTATAATATTTAACTATCTTTCCCGAAATATCGTCAGTAACACCTCAAAGTGTGCCCCAGTTGTCCCAACATGTCAGATTGGTGGCAAAACAATAAAAGTACCCCCCCCCCCCTCCCCCATTTTTTTTGTGTGTGTAAATTTTGAAACTAGCCATGGTTAAACTCGCTGGGCACTGCACAGCCATCATGAGCTATCATGTCCATATCCCTCAGACCCATAAATAGCAGTCACACTGCTCTCACAGGAGAAGGGGGTAATTACAACATTGGGTTCTTGAAACCCCACATGTTGCAGTTCCCTAGTTTCCTCTTAATGGAAACTTAATATGTAAAACTCTGCGGGGAAAAAACAACAACAACAAAAAACAATACAAAAAAACAACAACAATAACTCCTACGTTACCTGATCAGAGTAATTGTCCACATCAGCAGATGGCTTCTGCCCTTCCTGCTGTGGATGCACATGGTCCTCCTTATCTGGATCGCTAACATACAGCACTGGGACAGCCTCCACACAATTTCTGTCAATACTTCCGAAGCTCGAGTCTCTTGCATTCGCACAGCTAAACTGCCTCTGAGGTAAGCTCTGGGCCAGACCTAATCTACTAGCCTCTCTGCTTTCACTGGACGAGTTCATCAGGACTGGTTGAAGTTGCTCCACCCACTCTTCGGTACGAATCTGAATAGCCTGAGGCATCGTGGACAAATCTTGCTTGAAAACTTCCTTATGAGTTCCTCCTAGGCCTACTGGTGCACAATTGCTTCCCATGCCATGATCATTACTTAATCCACTAAACTGTACCACTCCTACTGACCCCTTCATAATCTTAGATTTCTTAAATCTTGGAAGATCTCCATTAGTGATGTCCTTTCTTTGGGATGGTGGCTTGCTCTTGCGCTTTGGTCCTAACCCAGTACTATACACCTCACACGAAGCAACACACAAAATTGAATTGATTTCGACAAAACAATTCGATATTTTCCATATAGCACTACTACAGATATAGGTACAGGAAGCAAGGCTTTACACTAAAGACCCTTTACCAATATTCAGAGGAGATGTGCTCTACACACATACATGTATACACAATTAATGGTAATACCTTATCTTGTCCACCCACATCCATGTTTACTTCACCTACAAAAGAAATGCCAGTTCTATAACTATTTAGCCCTCTTTTCCAGTAGCTCATAGCACGCTTGTGCATTTCGCTCTTAGCATGATCTTGGAAACCAGATGTGCGCAAATTCTCGGATCCTTCGATAAACGCAGAACTGAAATTTCTAGAGTACTTTCTAAGATCAGACTCAAAGAGTTGACATATGGAGCATTTCAGCCGGGACACATGAAATTCGTCGGACTTTTCGAATTTCATCCACGACGAGGTTTCTAAGCTGTCATCGTACATCATGATCCACTTCTTCACAGTAGCTACAGTTACGGCTCTTTTTTTCGGTGGCACTCCAGGCAAAAGGACGACACCCGTACTTTCTTCAACATCCTGCGACGCGGACATAAGAGGCAACTGCTCGATTTCTTCATTCGCCATAAAAAAAAAATTGCACTAGACGATCATTACCTAAAACAGCGAACGTCGTATGATCAGCAGCTTGAAGAATGATAGCAGCCCACACAAAAAAATAAAAAAAATAAAAAAATAGGATGACACATAACTACATCACATCACATCTCACATCTACATAAAACATGTGCTGAACAAAAAGGTTGGAAGAATATTAATCACTATCAGTGAATTTAATTCTCTGTCCCTGAAATGTTGTCAAATGGAACTGTGCTTTTTTCTTCCTGCTGGCTTCCCATGATGGGTGTAGATCCTGTTCTCCGCTGTCCCCTTTAGCTGAATGTTTAACAATTGAACTTTTGTCTTTCTTTACTTGAGGAATATGCTTCTCAATAGTTGAATGCTTGGAACCACCAAAAGACTTTTTAGAAACAAGTGCATCGATCCCATGCCCTATAAACAATTAAAACCATTACCAAAGTTCAAGGGCACCCTAGACTTAAAGACTATTAAAGTGCTCAAAGTTTTATCATTTTCTCCTCTTTTCCTCCCTGACTCCCCACTACTTGATACTGGAGACTTCAAAAGCTCAAAATTTAACAATGTAGGAGAGCTATAGGCTGAGTATCTGCATAGTTGAAGATCTGAGCATACATAACTGATTATTACTCGCAAATTCACTCTACTAAAAGCATGATGTCATATTGTTCACAGTGAAGTAAATATACCATCCAGGAAAAATTAGCTTTGGACATTAAAGTGGGAATGCAATGTTCATGCCAGAATTGACAAAACCTCTTGTTTAAATGAACTTTAAAACTCACATACCTTTGCCTTTCTCAGCCTTCAAATGTTTTGCCTTGTCTTTATAAACAAGTTCCCACTTCCTGAGTAATTGTAATCTTCAATAACTTTCATTTTAATTAAACACTTACTTTCTTCTTGCATTCTGGCCCATCCTATTCCTTTTCTTCTTTTCCTTAGGAAAAAAAAAACACTTTAAATATTAATTAAGTACAGGTCCATTTTCTCATTGTATTGGTACATCAATTTCCAACTATCAACCGACTCTTTGTAGTACCAAATTGATGACAGGATTTATACCTTGGTTCTTGGTCCTAAAACACCGCCGGACAGTGAGCTCACAAATACAGAATTAAACGATGCCTTTTTGTTGCCCTTCTTCCCAGGCCTTCTCTTGTCCTACAAATTATCAGCGCCATTCTAAAATAATTGCTTACTACTATGCTGCATTCTCTCACCATCTTTCATTTTCTTCCCTCTCTCTCTCCCTATTTTATTTTATTTTTTACAAAAACGGTCGCCGGTAAGAAAAGTATCGTCAACGTATTGTGATGACCATTACCGACTTCTAATGCAAGAATAGTTTGCTTAGTGCAGCACATAATTATTATAATGGTTTTTGTCAATTGAAATTTTTGTATGAGTAAATGAACAAGCTATCTCCTAAGTTCCTTTCTAATCTCATTTTTCTCTATCAGATTTCTTTTTCTTTCTTTTCTTCTAACTGCTTTCTCTAGCCCAGTTGGGATAACATCATAATTCTCTACACTATCAAGATGAGTCCATATCCAATCTGGGTATTCATTGTCTGGTTTCAGTGGAATTTCTTCTCCACTCTTGAAATAATTTAAACCCACACAAAAATTCTTGAGAACTTCGGGATCGATATCAATTTCTTCTTCAACCTCGACTTCTTTTTTCTTCCCTGAATAAAGCATTATATTAAACTTCTAATTAAAACATTAATGTTATTTCACATACCATTACATGGAGTAGTACGAAAAAATCTAGACTCCACGGCAGGTAAACCTGCTGCTGTAGGGAGACCGTAAAATAAACGGCTAATACAACTTCGTAGCACGGCGGCCATTCCTTCACGTGAATAAGGGAAGCATCGTCGGTAAAGAAAGTGTATTGTATTTATGTTTGCTGAGTAAGCGAAAAGATGCCGGGGAAGCAACCAGTTGTTACTTCTTTTAACGTGTCGTAGGCAGTTTACAAAATAGGGTATGTCAACTTAACTTGTATGTGTAGTGTAGGTGAGACACGGAGATAGACTGGTTATTCTGGGAACTCATTTTTAGCTATCACTTCCTACTAGTTGATAGTTTTATTAATTCAGACAGCATATGAAATGTGAGTGAGTGTGTGTGTGTGTGTGTGTGTGTGTGTGTGTGTGTGTGTGTGGAGAGGTGGTCAGGGGGGAAGGGCAGTGAGAGCCATTAGCCAGGTTGGGTGTGGCACTGTTAAAGCTTGTTACAAAATTGAGCTATATGCATTAGAAGTACTTTTAAATGTAAATGCTGTGTTCTGACAATTTCGTAATCCCAAAATTAGGGGGGGGGGGGGGGGGGGGGGGGGAGGGGGGGCCCCCCCACCAAAAAAAAAGGGGGGTTGTGATGCCCTGTGTCTCCCCCCCCCCCCCCCCCCCCCCCCCCCCCCCCCCCCCC
>WLWI01002315.1_pt1 | contig 16452 bp, 8 predicted proteins | sample 6701501 | NCBI WGS metagenome assembly WLWI01 (sample SAMN12718690, study PRJNA515312) | sponge metagenome | isolation source: marine sponge | host: Mycale hentscheli | place: New Zealand: South Island, Marlborough, Capsize Point | collected 2014-11-01
AAATTCAAATAGTCAGATTGGCTCAAATTTGGTACTACAAAAGTTACCACTGCTCAAGAAAATGAGGTAAGAAGGTAATTTTGTTTTTGTGTGCTAAAATTGATTGTCTTTTGTTTTTGTAGGTGAGTGCTTGTCAAGAATTCAAGGTAATTCAGATGGTCAAAGTAACTTCAATTTGATACTACAGAAGTTATCAATACTCAAGAATGAGGTAAGTAATAATTCCATATTTGTTTTTTACCAGTTTTGTTGACAGAGCATGAACAATTGCAGAACCATCGAATACCATAACATCATTATAATGTCTAGGTTCAGTTGTACTTTGTATTCCAATGCATTTCAGTAATCTGATTTTTTGGTTGGGAGTCTAAGTTTGCCATGTTCTGAAAGCGAAGGTGGCCAGGGCTGGTTTTCGTGTGTAAAGAAATCTTGATGGTCTCCATCACGAAACTGGCTAGCGATATAAAGCTGACTAAAAAGGTTACAGTCACTCTTAAGTCCAGCTATCTGCTTCTCCTTCTTGGTATGCTTTCTGGAAAAAGACTGCTTCAATAAAGGCAGAAAATTCTTCTTGATTGATTGTTGGATTGGCACACTCCGATCTTTGATAACATAGTTGTAGTATTTGTGATACTGTGTTTTACCCAACTCTTCAATGCTTTGTACTGTAGCTACTACATCTTCACTACAACAATTACGACTGTCAAGGACCAGCAGTTCAGGACAGTCATCTACAAAAGGATTTCCCATGTTGGATACTACCTCACACAAACTTCTCACTTGCCTTTTGACGGTGGCTTGAGTTGAAGAACTTTGTTCATGTTGCAGGCAATTCTGATCCGCAGTATCCATGAACTGGGACTCAAATTCCACCAATAGACGAGCCTGTTCAGATCCTGCCACCATCCATTTTCTGAATGCTGAAGGATTTTCAGTCATTCCCACAGCCCCACCAGAACCTTTCACCAATTTGTTGTTCTGTTCGTGGGCTTGATCGATGGGTATGCAGGAGAATCTGTTTTTAGTCTTCTGAACAACCCAACAATTTTGGAACTGCTCTATGCTAAGAGGAAGTGATTTCATATCTCTGATATGAATAGGGATCCATCTGGCATAATTGATGCGGTCAAGGGCAAAAAACCATGGCACTAAAGCTTCCAAACTCTCAACATAGAGACTAAAGTTTTTGGTACGATGTGCACAAATAAACACAAGTACAAGAATTTCAAATCTTAAGACTGTATCCCAATACTTGAAAGTTAGACTTTTGCCTACCATGTCCTTTCGCCACACCTCAAATGACACACCATCCTGAGATGCATGCTCCCATGCCTCATATTGCAGCTTTGAGAGGGCTAACAATGTCACTTGGTGACTGTGTCGAGTTTTTGTAAGGTGGGAGGCTTTCAAAAATGAATCTGCTGTTCCAATAGAGGCAATCTCAGCTTCATATATGGCTGTTGTCCAACCAGAACCATCCAGAAAACTACCTATAGTAGTCCACAATGCCATTTCTATATGGAGTCCCCCAAACATCACTACGAACCTTTTCTCTCCTAATAAGTCTGGCCAAAGCCACTGTACAGACTTCGCAAGTGCATAGAGAGGCTGATCAAATGCCATGACTGGTGTTTGTCCTGGATTTAGCCTATCTGTTACTTGTTGAAGGATGCTCATGGCATGTTTCACCATAGCTACTGTGGCTGCTTTTTCAGAGAAGAGAGGCAGAAGAGCATTCAGTGATAGAGGATTTGTGGGATTGGCAGTCAGAGATGCATGAAATGCTCCCCAAGAGATGTATTCCTCTTTTTCCAAGCATGTCCTTATGAATCAGTTCAATACCAAGCTGAATCCATCTTTCTTCAGCTGCTTTTTCAACTTCCAAAACATTGTGAACTTCATGGGGAACGGTATACTCTGGCACGGTATACTCTGGCACACTAAGCTTACTTGTGTCACAAGAGATAGAAGGTATAATTGTATAGTCATCAGGAAGGGCATGCTTACATGGCTGACTTGGATCAATAATAACTGGATTTCTGGCAATTCCACTGTTTGATGTAGTGGGAAACTAAAAAATGCTAATTCTACCTCCATGAAAGGACCCCATAGAAGTGGTGGACGAAGGATTATAGTCAAGATTGTCAAAAGCTCCCACGGTAAATAGTCCTGTTCGTAAATTAGGTGGACATACCAATTGTTCTTCTTCATAGCATCTGCAAACAGCAGTGGCTATTGAATTCTCCAGCTTAATTACTCTGTCATAGCTTATACAAAGGCCTAGTTTGCTTAGCTTGTTCACTAATTTTTTACTTCTTGTCTGTGTATGAATATTCAAGCCCAAGTACAAGGGTAAAGGAGGCTCTCGTTCCTTGGAATGATAAGCATTATTCGCAGTAGAAGAGGTACCTCTTGCATTGAAGTATATAAGCTGGGATATGTTAAGTGAAGCTTGTGACATGCATTGTTCTTTTTTTGGTACCCATCAAGTAACATAGATACAAACAATTTGAGAGCAGCAGGCACAGACTGATTTTGACATTCTGGCAAGAAGCTTCCTGTGAATGGTGAGGACTTTGAAGACAGAATTTCTCTTCTCAAAAATTTAACGACCATAGCCATTATAAGCATCTGACATTCATAGTCCTGTGCATCCATGCTTTCCTTTAATAGTTTCTTCAAACCCTCATTGAATAATAGCATCACATTTTTTCCATCACACTGTTTTTGACAATCGCCAAAAAAGTAATCAAGAAGCTGTATCTTTAATCTGGTTCTATTTATGGCCTTATCAACTCCAAGATCATGTAAATAACCATCATAGAGAGAATGAAGCTCTGAAAGCTTAAAAACAAAGATGCCATTTTCGACTACACTTTCAATGTGAGATACTAACTCGACAAAAGCTTGTGCTCGAATGACACAAGTCCCAATCCATCACAAGGTACACAACTGGTTGATCTTGAAATAACCATGTGGGATTTCAAAAAATATATTTTCGCGTTTTTAATTTTCGCTATAGTAGTTGTATTAGGCACGAAAATATAAATCATCGCGGACATCGCTATTAATTTTTACAAAAATCTCTTGTATAGAAAGTCTCATATTTTTGTGTAGGAATGTATGCCAAGTTTCAGGCTTTGGTCCACTCTGTCACAATATTGGATCAAAAGTACCATTTCCCACTGGACTATAAAGAGTTGGAGGCTACTCTGAGGAGTCATCGCGCTGTTTGGCATAAATCCTGTGGTTTGTAATTTAATCAGACTGAATTAATCTGTTTAGGAAGATGAAAACAAGAAAAATTTGTTGCTGAATCGAGAGAAATTGAAGTAGCTCTATAATATATAGAGGAGGGAGCTACAATGGGAATGTGGCCATGTTCTAGTGTAGAGAGACCTACTTGCAAAGAGGAAATTAGCTATTTTTGTGATCAGCCAGGTGAAAATGCTGGATTCCACAGAGATTGCACTTCAATAGGAAAGTTCACAATTAATGTGTAATGATGTGTGGAGATTCCATTCTTTTGGCAGAAGGTAACATGATTAATATTGAAGCTTAGCACCATTGCAAATAACCGGCTGCCCGTGGTGTGTAGGAACATGACTTGGAATGGGGTGGCTCCCATGGCACATGACACTAGACCACACCCATTCATTTATTTTAATCATAATAGCATCACAAGGTTGTGGTCATGTGATAGCTGGTTAAATCCAACTAGGGATTCAATATTTATTGAATACAACTGGTTAGCTAGTTAGCCAGGTATAAATTATCTGCATATACCTATGAAAAATTATCTGCATGTACCTATGCAACTATTGTCGGGAGGTGAATAAACCACTGGCTACATTCATACTATACTTACGTGTGTGTCAGTAAGGAGGACGACGACAGGCGACGACGGTGACCGACTGTGTCGATATTCATGAATAATTCGTGGCATTTGTAAGGTTCGGTAAAGCATTGTCATCTCATAGTAGGTAAATTGTTGTTGTCTTCAGTAGGGTTAATTCTATAAAGCGGGAGGAATAGACGGTGGATGACGGCGTAGGTTTACAATAGGTAGGAGAAAGTACGGAAGAGAAAGGTAAAAGGCGATAAATCGTAACTAAAAAGCGAGTGTTATTGACCAGTAAAGGTGGGGGTTAGTTTCTCCAAAACGAAGACGTAAGTAGAAATAGAAGACTAAAAGTTTCTCAAAGTGGACAAAAATTCAGGAGTGGGACAAAATTTCAGAAGTAGGACAAAAATTCAGAAGTAGGAGCGAATTACAAAGTAAAAGGTGACTCCATGTATGAACAATAAGAGCTGAAGAAAGGAGACGTGGGGTATAGAAAAGGTCAGATAGTTCAGAAAAAAGAGTGCAGGAGAGGGAAACTTATGTAACGTTAACCAATAGTAGAGAATGATAACTGAGCAAGATAACTTGTACTACTGCATTCTTACTTTAGCCACTATGTGTTGGTATACTTGCAAGTCATATTATTTTTTTAAGTTAAATCTAGGCATCATTTCATCTATTATGTTCAGTCTAAGGCTGCTTGCTCACCATGTTCCGAGTAGTTATAAGCTTCACCCTCCCAATCTGTTAATGTTGACTGAGTGTATATAGCAGAAAATCTAATCAAATGGATAAAGAATTTGATGGAGATTTTACTATACACTAATATGAGTGAGATGAATATGTTGTAATTTAAGATTTGTTCACTCTACAATTGAACTTGCAAAGAGAATAATGGCTCAACTTAGCTCAATATTACATAACTTTTTCAGATAATTGTTTTTACTTCAGGAGCTCTGAAGGTAACGGTTAATATTTAGGTACATCAGCAGACTTATCTGCAGCTGTGAACAGAAGTGATTGGTCAAAGAGGCACGAAAATAATTCCAAAATTGTCAAAAAGTATCAATATTTTCCTTTTAGCTATACAACTTTCCTTCTCCATTTACAGAATGTGTATTGCAATTGCTATTATGATAAACAAACATTCACACTATATACAGTGGAACCTCCAAATAACGGACACTATAGGAACAACCTGTTTGTCCATTATACAGAGGTGTCCTTCATAGAAGTTCAAATTTGACTGCTTATTTAATCTCTACCCCATCCATGAACAGAAACATCATTACAATGAATTCAATAGTAACATAAAAATCAATGAAAATAATCATGTAAAGTAGTTTGAGTGACACATTTTGAATATACAGTCGAACTTCCAAATAAAGGACAAAATGGGAACACCAGTTTTGTCCATTGTTGAGAAGCTGTCCCTTCTCGGGAAACCGTCACTTTTTGACTGTTTATCTAGTGTTTCTGTTCATGAATGCGGTAGAGATTAAATAAGCAGTCAAACAAACTCATTTTTCGATTAAATACAGTCAGCACACTATGCAAGATTTCACTTGTCATGCAAGCTTTTGCCTGACTAAAATACCTCACTGGTAGATTATTCTTAAGTACACCACAAAAACACCTAGGGTTCTCAGATTTCTAAAATACTACTGGGGCTTCTTTACTCCCAGCTGCATTAACTAAGCAAGCTATTGTAACTCTCTGATTAGACTTTTCCCCACCATAATATTTCTTTCCCTTCTTACCAAAACCCTTCTCAGGCAAAGCTCTCCAAAAGCAACCATTTCATCAAGGTTATAAATGTCATCTTTTTTCAAAATTTCAGGTAATCTCTCTTTCCAGGACTGAATTGTGACTCCTGAAACATCCCCTGATTCACCCTGTTTTGTAACTTGTCGAATATTATACCTCTTTCTCAATTTTTCAAGCCACCCACTCTACCCTTAAATCCTGGCTTTTCCAGCTGCACAGCATGTCCTTAGCCTTCTGAGTTAACTGTGGGCCAACGGGGTAAATGTTTTTAGAGCAGGCAAGTAGATGCCATATAAAGCATCATTTATATCTGAATATTCTGAAGTAGGAGGCTATCCTCTTGCTAACAAACTGGAGGCATTAGACTCCTATAAAGTGATAATAGATTCCTTAGATTTCAGGATAGTAGAAATCTGAGTCTTACCATAACCAAATATTTCACCAAGGGCATGAACTGACAGAGAGGGGTAACTTTCCGATTTCTTAATGACTTCAACTTTCTTTTCCAGGGTTAGATGGCACCATTTCTTTCCAGCAACAGAAGCCATTGCAGAACTTACACAACTCGACCACCAAGGTAGCACATTACACTATGGCTCACTAACTGGGATAGTTCAAGCTTGCCCTGCCCGTTAAGTAATCTACCAAGAAGATGGCATCTCAACCGACCGGTAGCTCTTTGAATGCCACTAAATTGCAATGTACATTAGAGGGCAACATGTGTACAAAGATGTGTGGACACCAGTAGTGGGTAAAGTGCAAGATGAGACTATAATAAGGCTTTTGCCGAAGTAACTGCAGACAGAGTTAACAGAGGGGGAGGATATGGTGTTGAAGTACCTTGCTGTTACAGCTTTTATGGCCCAGAACTATATGTAAAGAAAATGAAAGAAATTACTACATCACTAGCATCACAAGGATTGATATAGCAGGTAGTTAGCAACAACCATTATCAAATAAAATCAACATAATCAACATTATTTTGCTGAGTAAGTTAAGTGGCCCGCCAGTCTGCTAGCAGAGGTAATTAAATTAATTCGTGCATAGTGTCCGTTTGCCTGGAATAGGGAGAGTCCGTTACAAAGAGGTTCGTCGAACGGTAAGTCCCAGCGGTGCTGAAGGCCGTTTAGAAGGAAAGGATACCGTTAGTTATGGACTTGAGCATCACTCATTTTTTGATATAGTTCCTGATTGTTATTCTAGTATTAAAAAGAATGTTGCAACTAATGCAAAGTCCCAAGTGTATTTACATAGGTGTAGCAATTCAATTGTGAATCATCACCTTACTATTGTAGTTGTGGCAAAATCATAGGTATCTGTGTTACATCAATACAATGTTATTAGAAAAACATAATAATAAGGACAATAATGTTTTAGTAAGTTTGCTTCACTGAAAAAGATCTAGCATATAGAATATACCACTTTATATACTCATTGGAGGTGGTAAGTCAAGATAATTCACTTTCAGGCTTTTTTCTCATTCTTCTTTGGTGTGAAAATAAATGAACCTGCTTATGAAATACCTCTCCATAATATCATATAGGACTCAGATAATAAATATGTAAAATATTAAGATAAAGTATATTAGTAAACGTGATAAAATATTTAGTAATCGAGGTATTTATTAGTAAGTACTTGCCATCATCCACCACTACAAGTTAGTTCATCAGGCACCACTGTGTGGCAGGAGAGCCATGTTGTTAAACATTTAAATGAAGTTAGCTCAATTGCTAAAGAAATGTTATCTCTGTTTTGGACCAGAGGTAATACGTCTCTCCTGAAGAGTAGGTTGCCTCACTACTGTCCAGTACTTGCCTCACGCAACAATGACAAACAATTAAATGAAATAGAAATATTATATTGTAAGCCTATTATTACATATATCTACTTGGATTACAGGTGGGCATATTTCGTATTACAACATAGATGTAAACAAAAATTATAATTACAGGATGTCATGTGTATTCAATGAAAATAATTATATTGTAAACTTTCAAAACTATGAAGAAATTAACAATAATTGAGTGTAATGCATACAAAAGGTAAGTTACATGTCATTTGATTTATATTGTAGTTTGTTGTTAATATAGCAGATAACTAACCTAGGGCTGAACAATATATATCAGTAGACCATCCAGTTGCAGTACAATTAGTTTGATACTCTAGAAATGTTGTGGAACAGTTCTGATAAATGTCCATATATCATGATGATTTATGTTGAAACTTCTGTTTTGTATAATGTTTTCTGCAAGATTTTCCAATAGGCAAGGACCTAAACATATCATATGATGTAGTATCATATTAAGTGCTTTGTACATTCATGAGTATTCAATTACTGATGTTAATACATTGGTGAAACAAAAGTATCAATTGATCTGTAGCATAAAATACTATATTGTAAGTAACGTCCTTCGAAATAAATAATTAGAAGCTTGATTATTTTTTTATGTGAAGTGATAACCATTTAGAATCACAGTTATATCAAGTTGGAAGTATTTAACTAAAAAAATTGGACATTTAAGTCATTAAAACCTTAATCATGACTCTAGTTTGTTATTGCTTTTCTTTTATTTTGTTCGGAGGATGTGGTAAGGATATTTAAGTCAGGTTTAATATTATTGTTTAATTTTACCACTTATGGGTATAGTTAAGTATATTGCTAGTGATAAAACTTGTAAAATTATTTATCATGTTTTCAATTCTTCAATCTGATATTATACCATTGTCAGGTACAATTTGATAGTTTAAATATTTTATCTCAGAACTTAATCAAATTAATAACAAAGAGCAAAATGTAAAGTTTACTTGGTATTTAAAATGTAGTTGTTAAAATGTTTTATGCTTATTCTAAAATAACCCACCAATATATATATAACATAGATGATGATCCTGAACAAGTAGAAGTAAAGTTCACCATTATACTTTACATTAGTAACATTAACAGTGAAAGATGATGAATTGAATTTGTAATTATAAGAAATGAACTGATCTGAAGCCACATCTATTGTTAAATAACGAGAATTTATATTAGGATCCCATGATATTGTAATATGACCTATTGAACCTAGATTTACAGCTGGAACCAAGTCAAAATAATCTGCATAACAACAATTAAGAATAATAGATTAATTGAGAATACAGTGTTTATTTATAGTTGTCATATTTTATAAATAATGGATGAATTGTTTTTAAACACCATGTTTTTAATTTTTTTTGCTCTCCTTGCAAAACGAATCTATCTATGCTGTAATAATATAAGAGGTCTCGCAGTTCTAACGTATTACCTGGAAATGTTTTATATACTGTTATTTCATTATTACATTTAATTTCAGTCAAGTTGAGAAGAGCAGAATGCATGAAGGATACACACTATAACTAGCATTAATATAATCTGCTTCTCCTCTAAAAATAACTGATCCAGGTCCTCTTCTAGTTTGAGTTCTACTGAAAAATATTCCAAAACTGAATGTTATTGATTGTAATCTTTCGGGAAATCGAATCTCCCAGTTAACGAGTCCAGCATTGACAGTACAGATATAAACTGCATTGTGGTGTTCACATGTTGGAGATCTTACAAGTGTTGATTCTAAATAGTATCAAATAAATTATTAATTATCCATATTTCTTATCATATTATACACACCTGGTAAGTAGCAACTTAATGCTAGGTTGACTATGAAAAGAAGACACTTCATTATCAATGTCCGAAACCGTCTACTATAAGCACTAATATGTAACGACTAAACTTTAAATACCATCGTTCTATGTATACCTATTTACATCGTACTCCATGCCAAAAAATGTGGCTGCAGAGCTCATGTGGATTCTAGCTTTTTAGTGGTACCATAATTTTAACTAATTAAGTTATGCAATTAGATAAACTGCTTCAAATTAATTATACACAAAAATTATCATTAAATCACTCAATTGTTGCTTCAAATTAATTATACACAAAAATTATCATTAAATCACTCAATTGTAGCTATCACCAAGTTCTTATAGAAAAGAACAAAAAATATAGTAACATTATTATACACAGAAATGCTTAAAATGAAGTAAATAGCAACCCCAAACATTTGCATTATTTACAATAACCTTTAAGACCCTCCAGTTTACAAGAGTTATACTCTTGACAAATAAATTTGAAATAGACACACTTACTAAGCCTACCATTGCAAGTTATACAACTCTCACTTACACCTATATAACTTCTCCCCTCAGCAATCTTCCGTTAAAGGTAAGATCAGAGTATGTCCCTGTATGCTATTAGTAGCTCCACTCCACCAAAATTATTTATTCGGTCGTAATAGGCAAAGCGCGTGTTTATTTGAATTTTTATTCATTGGTGATATCAGAAATAACGGTGGTCGTCTATTTAGCTAGTACAGTAATAATAATTCCAGCGAAGACAAAAAAGTGATCTTTTACGAGTTGCTAAGAAAACAAGTCAACTATAAGGATTAGAATGGATATCTTATCCTAGTAAAAGTTTAAGTATTGCTCTTAACTGTTTGTGCAAAAGGGAATCTTTTACTATTGGCTTTCCTTAGGATTTGTTGTTGTTGTTTTTTGTTTTGTTTCATTTGAGTATTCAGAACATTAACTGAATAAAGTTGCAATTAAAGTGTACAGTACCACCAGAAACTTTTGGTCATTAAGTAATTCAATAGAATAACAAAGAACTCCCTGTAACTCATCCCAAAATTACTCTGATCAAACTGCTGCCTAATCGTGCTCAATTCATACGCAATTTCATTAACTTTGCCGCCAATAACTTAGGCTATTACCTCGAGGGCCAGCCAGCTACCAGTAGTATAACTAGTGATGTGCTTGAGCACAAATGGCGAGCGAGCCTAAAGACTATACTATTTTTATATGAATGATTTTGACTTCTAACACTGAAGCTACTGAAAATAAGGTCCAGTTTTAAAATTTCGCAAACACGGTAAAGGGATTTCAGTGCCATAGTAACAACTCTCTGCAACTGCTTGAATTGAAGAAAAAACAACAACAACAAAACAATACACGTTATTTAAACGTTTTCTTTGTGATGTTCTTTAGCTAAGTAGTGGTTGTAACACACAATGCTTTGACACTGGACATGCACCTACAGACTTACCTTCGTGGTAGTCTAGTGGACAATGTATTTTCAAGTAAATACTGTTGAGCACGGCTTATAACCATGACAAAGAGCGCATTAACTTACCACAGCCACTAACTCGAATAGAAATGGAAGTCCCTTAAGTTTTCAAGTTTTAACTGCACCCGCAAAAGAATTCAAAACGGTAAACAATTCAATTTCTAGGGTGATACGGGTACTGATTGATAAACCAGAGGATTCTGTTTATTATGTAATAGTTTAACCATGTGTTTGAGGAATTATCACTGATAAACAACCCGATCCTGAGGAGGAGGCCCTAGGGGGAGGGTGATTATCTAGCAACTCGATCCTGAGGTTATCTAGCAATAATTCCGAAGTTGCCATCTAACCAACTGATTTTGCCTATTCCCGTTAGGAGTGTCAACAAAATCAATGTGCACAACACACTGTAAGCGGTTAGGGTTGGTAAAGGGTCTGGCTACGCGAGACTATCATCTTACAGCGTGTAGTGCAGATTCATGTTGACATTCCTAACGTCACGTGGTATTGCGGTTAAAGGCGTGACCCCAAAGGTGAGATGATAAACAGTGAACGAACGGTGAGTTTGTCGGTGGGATATTCTTTGCAAATCGGTAATCGAGCTGGCTATGCTACTAAGCTACATTTGCTTACAATGTGTTACTGTGATTAGGCCATTATTCTGGATTATTTTTGCCACCTCTGTTCAAGAAACCTCTAAATCAGTTGTTATAGCTAAGTTGGAATACTACATAACTGGGACATGACAGGTAAGTAGCAATATCTTAACTTACGTATAGTTGTAGTATATAATATTCCGGTTGTGATGGGTACACAATTAGCTACAAAGCTACTGGATTCACTTCACATTAAGTAATTAACACTGGCAATAAATAGATTATCTTGACCAACTCACATGTGGTCCTTAAGCTGGCATGTTGTACTCCAAGGTCTATAAGTTTGCAAGGCTACCAATAATGTAAGTTTAAAGTTAGCTATAATAATATCATTTCTTCCATAAACACAAAACAGTTCAATTTGGTAATTTGTTTCAGTATTAATGATTACTGTCATAAAATTAAATTGTAAATGATTATATTATATTATATACATAGCTTAATAGTTTTTTAAGCTTAAGCAGTAAATATATAGATTAACAAACATCCCCAATTTTCAATTGTGTTACCCTTGAGAGTGTCTCGCTCGCTCTGCTCACTCGCCAACAATACTACCACTATAGTCATATTAAAATTTAAGCTGCTACTATTTATTATCAATTTTTTAAACTTGTTTGCATATTATTCCCAAAAGCAATTTTAAAAACATCCTTCTACCTAAAACTAATAGATTATTTTCTGCAACTATAATTGATGCATAAAAATTGTTTTGCTCAGTATTTTTTTTAATTCCACTTGACCCAGCAATGGTTGGGTTAAATAATACTATTTAGTGAGATATTTCATGTAGAAATAATAAGACATGTAGTTTTTTGTATGGTAAAACTAGAGTATTATTATTATGTGTGGCCATCATAGCCATACCATAATGAAAGAAGGAATATTCCATTGCGATTTAGACACGATCGACCAGAAGTCGACATACGATAAGTTAAATGTGAGGTGTGGCTAAATAATTTACTTCCGGTCACTCAAAAGGGGGGTTCGACCCAACCCCCCGAACCCCCCCTGGCTACGGGTATGAGTTATTCATTATTTCCTCATAATAACATACTCTAGCAGAGAAAAAGACCTGAAGCTTATAACTCAAACGTTGAAGCTGCCAAAATTGGAGATAAAAAATAACTTGTTGGATACCAAAATCATATAAAAATTTGTATATTATATTATGTGTGTGGACGTACATATGTCATTTTGCACTTTGACCATCGTGTATTTTTGTGTTCGCTTCGTGTTTGACCCCATCCCAAACTTCACTAAATTGAATCCACCGGTTTAGTGATCATTACCCTTATCACCCTAGAAGTTGAATTGATTACCACTTTCAATTTTTTTTACGGGTGCAGTTAAAACTAAAAAAATTATGTGAGCTCCATTTCTATTCAAGTTAGTAGCGGTGGTAAGTTAATACGCTATTTGTCACAGTTATAAGTCCTACGCAACAGTATTTACTTGAAAATTCATTGTCCAGTAGACTAACCACGAAGTAAGTCTTGCATAGGTGTGTTCAGTTGTGTGAAAGCATTGTGCATTCCAACTCTATTAAGAATATCACAAAGAAATTTTTAAAATAACGTGACTCGATTTGGTTGCTTCTTTTTCAATTCAAACAGTTGCGTAGAACGGTTACTATGACATTGAATCCCCTTTACCGTATACACATAATTTAAAAACTCTACTATATTTTAGGTACTCGAGAGTTAGTAGTTAAAATACACAATAGTGTAGTATAAAGCTCGCTCGCCATTTGTGCTCAAGCACGCCACTATTTAATTATTGTTTTTAGCAAACTTCCTTTCAACTTGTTTTGAAGTACAGGGTAACAAGTAACAATTAAGTTTTATCCTTACTTGTATGGTTGTTAAATGCCACTAGACTATACATAAATATAGTAAAGATTAGGTTTGTATAAAAATGATACACGTATATTTTTGTAAGCATATTTTCTCAGTTTCTATAACCCTTTTTTTCTCTCTCGTTTTTATTTTTTTATTTTTTTTTCTATTTTCCCTCTTCTCTTGCTCTTTAGTTTTATCCTTTCTTTTATGATTTTCCCAATATGCTAAATGCACTAGAGTATAGTTATAACTTAAATATTTTGTTTGAATAAAAGATACACGTATATCTTTTTTAGGAAGTTCTCCGTTGACATCACATAATTAATAATAAATTATTCTCTTATATTAATGTATTTTTAAACACATAATGATGGTAACGACGTTCAACAGTCCTACACCGGGTTTAAGAGCATAGTTAAGCATATTAATACATGTATATTATTCTTGTAGGGTTTTTCGCAGTTGTTATTGTTCCGATCCTGGCTACATTGATGTTGTCTGTAACAACATGTTCTGTGAATCCCAATTCTTCTTGTGAAGTGAAAAGACCAAAGATTGAAGACTATTTGGATATGACTATACCACACAGCAAGAGCATATATAATAAGGTACAGTAAGTCTACAGCGACATAACAAGATATTGTGTAAGCAATTAAAAATTTTAACTGATATTACTATTTCTGTTAATCTGTCAGACAACTTATAACATTGCTGGGAACACCAAACTTATCGTCATGAAACCACTCCTCAGAAGAAAACTTTGGCATCATTCATTTGGTATGAAATTTTTCATAGTATGTGTTTTAACTCTATAATTTAAATCATGAAAACTTGTGATTTCAAGCTTTCAGAGTTCAAAAAGGTTTAATTGGCATTATATAAATAAGACATTAAATTTTTAGGGGTGTATAATAATTGTGAGCAGGAAAACATTTTCTGTAAGTGAAATTGATTGAAAAACTGCACTGTTTCTCTTTACAACATAAGTACACATAAAATACAGCTCCTGCACAATTGATGATACAATTATGTGATTTGTTTAATACTTCCTTCTGACCTTACAGATAAGTTAAACAGAAAGTTGTGTAAAATCATGATGTAAGAAGAAGTGTAATAAGCATAATGTTTCCTATTTTATGGTGCAACAAGTATTCAGTAAAAAAAAACTAGGCTAAATGATCTGTTTTTTGCCAGTGTTTTAAAACACGGATACTGAATAGAGTGTATATCAATGCCTATAATTAATTTGTTATCTGTCGATGTTGTTGTGCAATATGTTATAATAATAATGTTGTATTCATGTTGTTGTGCCATATGTTCAGTTTGGAATGCAGTACTGATTGTAATTAACATGAGCAAGGTCAGCTGTGGCTATTTATGTGCCAGCTCAGTGCTGTGTATGCACATTGCACAAATTGCTATCCAAAGAGTGTAACCATAATATTGCCATCGAATTCAAAGGGGATAACAATGGTTGTAGCACATGTTTTTCTTGTAATGAAGTAAACACTATGATGAGATCGCTGTGTGTGTACAGTGAATTATATCCCTTGAGTATTTTCTCATCACATGAGCATTTAATTTTTTCCCACGGGAATGCTACATTTTGATTGCTCCAACACGCCCATGCATAGTTCTGGACAGCTCAGTTTTTTTTTGATTATGGAGAATTACTTTGCAAGATAACTGACAAATCTTGTATGATCTACCACCACAATTTATGTACTGTTTTCATTCATCTTCGAGCCAGATACATAGTATGTATGTAAATAGCTCCGTGTGAGAATATTTTGGAACTTGTCACATAGTACAAAAGGATACACAATGAAAAGTATATTTTTATTTTTCAATAAAACTTATAAATCTTGTATAATCTATCCCCAATGTACATGAGACTTACATTCATCATACTTCCAAATTCAAGATGTAGCACTGAATGAATGTAAATTGTATTATACCCCAGCTTTAGCATACTTTTAAACTTGTCACAAATATACTATATGCCACAAAACAAGTCCAGAGCTCACTGAAACTCTAGCCTAGCCAATGATATTAATACTGTATTATAATAGAAGGCTTATTTGTTATTTTTTTTTTTTTACAGGAGATGATATTTACACTGATGTGTACTATAACTTCCTCTCAACTACAGATACCTTAGAAATGTTACTTGGTCAACCTCGACAAGGGAAAGCTACAGTATGGCATCACAGTGTGGGTAGGTAACAGTGATTAAATATTACTACATATAGAACTGTTCTTAGCAAGGTTATGGTCAAGTAATTATTTTGCTTTACAGGACTCTTTTCTGAATCTGGTTCAATAATCTTGTTTTAAATTAAAATTTTTGTAATGACATTGTATAGAAGAGGTACAAAGCAATCTGTTGAAGAGAATTTTTCAAGGCCATTTTAGTTTTGTAATGTAGTCCCTGAACTTTAAACTTCTATGGGTCGACATTTTGAGGGTAACATTAATATATTCAGTGTATTAAAATGTTATGGCTAAAGAAATATAATTTTGTAGCAAAGAATAGTAATTCTGTTAATAAAAATCCATAGAGTTACACAATAATTATTTTTTTTTTATCTCAGTAACTTGATGATACACAATTCACCATATGTGACCGTCTACGGGAAAACCGGGCACAACGCGGCGTGCGTAATATCGAGAAAAGATCGATCGATTTCTTAAAAATGTATTGTTTTAAGCCAACGGAAGGGAACGGTTAGGTCTATTATAGCGGGAATGACTTAAGCTACGACGATAAAACTTGGAGAGCTCAATATCTGGACGCCGACAACTCCATAAGTGCAAAAAAAAAAATTTCGAAGGGTGCCGCGTTGTGCCTGGTTTTCCTATAGACGGTCACATATGTATTTATTCACTTTACTGTGTTATATAATATTCGAAAAATTATTGTTGCATTTTTTTAACTGTAAAGTCCAATTTGTGATTGATGTGCTGGCACATAGCAACCAGCGTGCACTGTTAACCGATTAACCCCGATTGACGCGTACACGCATCTAAATTGGAAACATCAATAACCGCGGAGGACGCGTCAATGCGTCAAAAATGCTTCTTCGCGTCCACTTCGCCCTACAGCTTTGTGGAGTCAAGGAAGCCACCAATCACAATTGCAGACGATTCTATATTGTTGTAAGTATCTTTTAGGCTTATAAAATACATAGACTTCCATAAGAAAAT
>WLWI01002316.1_pt1 | contig 16441 bp, 1 predicted proteins | sample 6701501 | NCBI WGS metagenome assembly WLWI01 (sample SAMN12718690, study PRJNA515312) | sponge metagenome | isolation source: marine sponge | host: Mycale hentscheli | place: New Zealand: South Island, Marlborough, Capsize Point | collected 2014-11-01
GGGTTCCAACAGAGTACATAGCTTACACACCTTCAAATTGCTGAATTCTGAGTTTTGGAACCTTATCATAAGAAAAAAATTGCAGGCAGACAGACATTCAACAGTAACAATTTCAGTAGCCTTTTTTGAATACAAGCTATCAGAGCTCTCGTTTCTATTTTTTAATACAGGAAGTACTACGTCAGAGCAACATGTATACAAAAAAAGGAATATTATGTTAGATAATCTTTTTTTTTAATTGCCGGTTGAAACAGATCGCCACATGGTGCTATTGACAGTGAAAGAGTTAACATAGAGAAAGTTCTTTATATGGGCTAAAAATGAACAGATATATAAAATATGAGTTGTTTAGCAAGCATTCTAGTTGTAAAATTACTATTAAAGTACAATAATCTTGTTAAAGAAATTATTACTGTAAGAAAATTGTTTATAAAAAGTGACCATCTATGAGAAAACCTAAAGTTTTAAAAGTAATTACCTTGCACTAATTGTTATTCTATTATGTAATGATTACGTATAGTTAATGCAAATTTCCCAGAAAGGGCGACACTTGTGGCCAGTGCTTTTTGTGCAGGGTTATGACTTATTGCTTGTCCAAGGCTTCATGCAAAAAGTTAGTAAGCTTTTTGGCTTTAGTATTGCCAGTTATGCTCTGAGTAAGCTTCAGTTTGTATTGTAAGCTATTCTTCTTTCGGCCATTCCAGCATTCTTTGAATGCAGCTTGGTGCCTTTAGAACAGTTGATCATCGCCATAAGAACCCCAGGAAGCTTTCACCCAAATTAACCAAAATTTTAACCTTGGAAATTTGATAATATAAGTTTCAGAATACACACAAAAAAAATTTTGAAAAAAACTAAGGTAGCTAAATAGACCTACGATGCGCATTTGCTCTATTTTACTTTATTTATTGTACAACAGTCTATTTCTCGTAGCCAGTCACAAATGATACAAGTTAAATGTTAGTATTAAGTAATCATAAAAAAGGTAGGTTTATTGAATGTATTACTTTCTCAGGTATTTGACACTCTCTACTACTTTTAACCAACTGGGACTAGAGGTTTCCTCCCGACACATTACTTTTATGAGTGATGCTTATATTCAAGCAATCAATGGAGCTACTTTTGATGGGAACCTCGCTTGTTATCTTTCAAGTGGTGCACAGGTTGAGGTAAACACTCCTTACAATGTCCTTACTGACTTTCAAAACTGCAGTACAGTCAGTGGAGGCTTTAGTGTCTCTGCGCTGTCCACTACAGTAGGTTTATCCCAGCTATACTTCTATTTTGGTACCAATGGTCCTTGTAGTACTTTGTATGGGCCTCTTGCTGCACCTGCGACGGAGGGCTCTTCTCTATCAAGGGATGCATCATCTGTAGGTGGAGCTGTATATAGTCGAGTGGGAGACCCTGGATGCTTATTAGGTACAGAGTGTCATGCCATCTCTTTGACACCTGGTTCCTGCGACTCTCAAGTAGGACAAAATGCTGAAGTGTCCATTGCTCTCTTTAACTTTTTTGTAACTGATCAAGATGGCTTGACTAATTCAGACTTCACATATTCTATAATAGGTGGTGCCTTGCGTGATAGTTTTGACATAAATCCAGACAGTGGGATACTAACTCTAGTCAGATCATTGAATAGAGAAAGCAATGCAATCGTTAACTTACAAGGATCAGTTAGTGATGGATTATTCTCTGGAAATTTCTCTATTCAAATTACAGTTCTTGACGTGAATGATAACAATCCTGAACCTACAGAAGCCACTTTTGTAGCATCTCTTAGAGAGGGTTTGCCTAACGACAGTTTTGTCATAGCAGCTACTTTTCAAGATAGGGATGAAGGTGATAATGCCAGACTTACATATAGCATTGTCTCATCAAACTTTGCTATTTTGGATTCAAGTGTACCTGATATTTACACCAGCAGGGAGTTTGACTATGAAAATGGCGACAGATCTTTCCTTTTTACAATAACTGCAGAAGACAGTGGTAGCATTCCCAGAACAGGACAAGCCAATATATCAGTAACTATTTTAGATGTGAATGACAATAGGCCATCACTGCAACTTACTTCTGGTAGGCCATTTATTGAGGACTTTGATCCAGTGGTTCCTGCTACTGTAGTTGTCTCTGATGCTGACAGTGATGCCTATCCTATTTTGTTTGCTATTGTCTCAATAACTAACCCTCTTAATGGAAACTTGGAAAGGCTAAGTCTTCCTAACTTACCTACAGGCTACCGGTTAGGTTACTTTAATAACACTTTGTTCATAGTGGGAGCAGGTACACCTGATGACTATTCCCTTCTTCTTGGCAGAATATTATATGAAAACTCAGCTCCAACTTTTGAACTTCCATTAGAAAGATCTCTGTCGTACGGTGTATGTGACATGCTAGCACTTAATCCATCATCCATGCTATCTGCTGAGACACAGCTTGCCCTGACATCTGCAGCAACTACAAGTGACCTTCCTGCTCAGGATGCTGTAGTTTTGGAAACTGGTTGTGTCGAGCTATCTTCTGCAACAATTAGTATTTCATTGGTAGAAACTAATGATAGACCAACCGTAGTATCCGATGTCACTTTTCCAGAACAGCTTGAAGACTTGTTGATTGAAGAAAATAGGGGATCGTATGTGTCAAGATTGTTTGCGAATGCAGTTTCTGATGATGATCGCAATAGCATTACTGGAATTGCTGTGATAGAAAATGGCAATGGAGCAGCAAGTCCAGAGCGTGGAGTGGTTGGAAGTAACCTAGAGTGCCGCAATGCTTATGACCAGATTGCTCGCATTGAGAATGGATGTAGTGACAACCAGTTGAATGCTACTGACTTTTGTGAGTGTTTGCCTCCTAGATCACTGACTTGTATATCATCGCCAAATGAAATAGTATTCTTTTGTGTTGATGGTATGAATGTTAGAGCTTGTACTTGTGCTGGTTTATCTCCGCCTAACCCATCCCTCTTACCAGAATTCTCTGAAATTTCATCAATTGTTTTAAAGTATAGTTCAGAAGACACTGGATTCAATTTACCTGTTCTTACTCCTGGTACAGCAGATTTTACGATTGCAAATCTGAATGACCTTTTCAGGTTTACTATGTCATTCTCCACTTTGAATGTCACTCTACACAATGGCCCTTCAATGACATCTGAAATACCACCTTTTAGTATTGAATATGAGCCAATTGGTAGTGTAGAGCAACAGTCTGCTATAGTTTTAGGTCCATTTGATCTCATTCGATGGGTTTCTTTGCCCAATGTCAATGGAAATGCTTCCTTTACCTTCAAAGGATGGGACACAACCAATGGAGTTATTCCAGGAACAAGAGGAGTTAACACAAGTCAGAGTGTAGATACATCCTTCTCTTTAGATCGTGGCCAAGCACTGATAACTATTACACCAGTTAATGACCCTCCAATTATTCTGATTAATGGGAGTCAGGCTAATGACAGTGTAGAATATACTGAAGGTGTGGCAGTGCATGTGGCAAGATCCCCCACAGTGTTAGACTATGATGACCTTATGCTTTCTGACTTGACAGTGAGAATTTATCCTGAAGGGGGTAGTTGTGACTTACCCAACTTTTCAGGACAGTCTAATGATGTACTTATACATGCTGCTACTGCTTCACTGTCATTGACTATTGGAGAAGAAAGGATGGGGCAAGCTTGTGTCAATTATAATTTCCGTGGGAGCATGTCAGTGAGCAACTGGCAGTCTTTCATTATGTCTCTTAGATTTAATGCTACTGAAGATGAGCCCAGTGATCATACTAGAGTATTGGAATTTGTGATCAATGACTCAGCATCAAGTAGCACTCCTGTGTTTACCACAGTTACTGTGGTATTGGTTAGTGACACCTGTCCATTGCTGTCATTAGACTCCTCCAATCCAGTTACATACAGAGAGAATGGTCCTCCTGTTAGAATTAGCTCACTTCTCAATGTTACAGATGGAGATAGGAATTCTGCCATCAGGTCGGCCACTGTCCAGATTATGCAGACTCCAAATGTCCAATGTGCTCAGTGCAGTCTGAATGTAAGCAGTACTCCTCAGATACAAGTTTCATTCAATCAAGCATTAAAAATGCTTACTCTTGTAGGAACTGCCACTCCAATGGATTACCAAAATATTCTTAGAAGAGTTGTGTTTGTTGATGATGGGGAAGAGCCAACCTTTAGTCTGGTTACTGTCAGGTTCACTGTCCAAGATCCTGTCCTTAGGTCATGTGATGGGGTTGTAGCTGATGTAGGAGTTATGGTTGAGCATGTCAATGATGTTTCTCCAGTCCTCTATTTGGACTACCCAATAAGCCAAGACTTTAATCAGACATTTACTGAAGGTGTAGACACTGTTTTGGTGAGCTCTTCTGTTACTATATTAGATAATGATGGCCTAGATTCTCCCACATACCATGTAAGAGTTTCTATCTCTTCAGAGTGCTATCCTATGGAAGATCGCCTTGAATTTTCTTCAGTTGTTAGCTCATCACTTTTATTTGGATACAATTTTAGTAGCTGCTCACTTGAACTTGAAGGAAACTTGACAAACTTGGTGGAAGACATCTCCAGACTTAGATATCGCAATCTCAATGTGGATAATCCTACACCGTCTACACGTGTCATTGAATTTGTTATCTCAGATGAATTTCTTCCCCCAGCAACTTCCAGTACACTACTTAGTGTAGTCAGTATCAATGATGCTCCCAATATGGATCTCAATGTCTCTGACTCATTCAGTCCTAATGTAACAAGACAGTTTGAGGATACTTTTGTCCGCATCACTTCAGATGGCCTCGTGTCAGAACCAGAAGGTGACATGGTGCAGCTAATGACTTTCATTCTTACTGAGGTGGATAGCACTGGTAACATTGTCCCCAGAAGTGATATCATTTATGAGGAGCTTGAGGTTTCTACTTCAATTCTAAATATGTATAACTTGTCAGGATCTTACTTTGCTCAAACTGGTGAACTCCTAGTCACTGGCTCGGCCACAGATGCAGCATACACTGAGGTATTGAACAACTGCTTTTATAGGAATCGTCGCTTTCCTGTAACTGACAACAATGTCAGGCAAGTAACTGTCACTTCTACAGATGGATTTCTGAGAAGCACAGCTGTTGCTAGCACCATTCTATTTAGAGTATCACGAAATGCACCAATGCTTGATCTTGACAGTACCTCAGTTGGTATAAATGTGGAGGCAGAATATAGATCTACAAATTCTCCATCCACTCTATTTCCAAATGCAGTTTTGATAGACATGGACAGAGATAATATCTGTAGACTTGAGCTAACACTTTCTGGCGATACATGCCCAAATTCTCAAATAGGGTTTTCTAATTCTTATCCCGATATATCACTGAACACTTCTACCTCCACAACCAATGCAGTGGTCTATATTCTTACCACAAGATTTACTGATTGCAGAGAAGGCATAGTTTTTCAAGATGTTGTGAGAGGAGTTGCTTTCTCTAATATGAATCAAGAAAGTTCTGGCACTTGCTCTCTAACTGTGGTTGCAATTGACGACCAAATGGTACAAAGTATTCCTGCAACAGCAACTATAACAGTCAGAGCATTTAATGTGGCTCCCTTCATTGATTTGGATCAAGGATTGAGTGGGCGGGACTATTCTACTGTCTACTTCCAAGGTGGGAATCTCCAGCACATAGTAAGCATCTATAATGCAAGTACTGCTCGCAACATAACAGATGTAACAGCAGTTGGAGAAGCTGCGGCAGCTGGTGAAGCTCCAGTACTTGGGGCTACAGAGATTGGCTCCTATGATGACGGCACCATTTATCACGGAGTTGTGATTAATGAGCAGTCAAATGCAGGGTTTGTTGTCATAGATACTGATAGCCCTACTTTAGATTATCTCCAGGTGGAATTCTTTTCTGGTGCCCATTTAGAGCAAGATGCTATTGCTTATCCTTGTGTCACTACTGCACCATTGCCACCCTATGGTTGCGCCTCTAGTGACTCCACCCCCACAACATTCTCAACTCCTACTTGTAATAGCTCAGTTTTTGACTCATGCCACATACAGGATCTTTGTACTGACTTGCAAGTCTCAATATTTTGTCCATCTCCTGGACGAAAGGCATATCGATTTTCTTATGTGCAAAATCCAAGTGTTAGACGATATGAAGTACTCCTTGGTTTACTTGGATATGACTTTCTTCCTCGAACTGGAGGCCAAATCAATCAAATGAGACTGCTAAACATCACTGTGTTTGACCCTCTTAGTAGTTCTGTTAATCCACTAGCTATTACCAGAATTAGGATAAGATCTCAGGAAAATCTCATTATCTTGACAGATCCTCCTAGTTTTGATGTGTATGAAGATGAGAGGCCCCGGAGAACATGTAATCTCTATCAAATAGCTCTAAGACGCCTTGATGGCACTGTCCCATCTCCATCTGAGGTGATATACAACATTTCTCAGGGAAATATTGGTGACGCTTTTGGTGTGACTGATGAAGGCATCATATTTTTAAACAATCGAGTAGACAGAGAAGCTATTGACTCATACAACCTTACCATCAGTGTTCGTCTTAGAATCGCTGATCCAGACACAACATCAAGTGCATTTCTGATTGCTAATGTAGTAGATGTCAATGACAATCCTCCAGTTACACAGGACTTTTACAATGTTAATGTCACTGAAATGATGGTCAATGAAACAGTAGTGCAGCTCAATGTTACAGACAGAGATGAAGGGCTAAATGCTGAATTTAATTATTTTGTACTCGGAATTGGAGAAAGTAATTTTGCAGTTGACCAAAATGGGCGTATTTATACTACAGTTCCTCTTAATCGATCAGTTGAAGATTACTACTTATTAGTAGTAGTCATTTATGATAGAGGCATGATTCCTTTGGCCACTCACACTGTTGTTAATGTCATGGTAGTGACACCCCCAGCAACACAGATTCAATTTACATCACCTTCTGAATATGATGTCTTAGAAAATGCACTGAATGGATCCATTATCTTACCTCCACTTGCTGCAAGAGAGGTGGGTACAGATGATATTGAGTTTATTCGCTACAGATTTAATAGTATCATCTCTGATCAAGGCAGCATGGAGAGACCATTTGAAGTTAATGAAGATACTGGAACAATAACTGTGGTGGGATCTCTTGATTCTGAGAGAACACAATCGTACATTGCCTTTGCCGAAGCATACAGCACAAGAACTTTGTTTCCACCTATGTCAGGATTTATAAATATCACTTTTAATATCAGGGACAACAATGAACATCCTCCTGTGTTTGCCAGACCAGTCTATGAACTGAGTATCCCTGAAAATACACCAATCTCTACCACTTTGATTACTTTTTCGGCTACAGATGGTGACATTGACAATCAGGCATTTAATTTTTCTCTCTCCCCACAATCTATAAGTGGAGTTTTCCCATTTAGAGTAGATCTCAATGGTGATCTAGTTGTAAATGATACTGTTGATTATGAATTGAGGGATGTGTATATTTTTGAAGTTCTTGTGACTGACAGTCCTCCAGCTGGAATGGTCCCAATGCAAGGCAGTGCTACAGTCACAATCACAGTACAAGACAGGAACGATAATCCACCACAGTTCATAGGTACGCCGTATAGCAGTTCCGTCTTAGAAACAGAACCCAATGGAACCATAATTTTGAATATTGATTCAAGTGACCGTGATTCATTCATCAATAATGCAGTTTTCTACTCAGCTAATGGTCTAGAGGGAACTCCATTCTGCCTCTATGAAAATCATACTTTTATTGAAGTTTGCGATTCTGAACTTCTGACATCTATAGAGATGGAAAATGTTGTTTATAATATAACCATCATTGCAACAAATCCTGCACCAAGTGGGAATCAGGTCAGTATGACTCCAGCTCAAATCTCTATCGTCCTGGTCAATGAACTGCCTCCTGTATTATCCACACCAGTCATTAGTCTAAATATTACTGAGGAACACTGTGGCAGAGGTAGAGATAATAATTGTAATGGTTTCATTCTATATGACATCAGTACTATTACCAGTGATGGCGATGGTGGGCGTGGTGGTGAGCTAAACTACCGGCTCATGACACCTTCTGTTCCATTTGCTGTTGACTTACAATCAGGTGTACTTACTGTCAATGGAACCATTGATAGAGAGCGTGATGATGCATACACTCTGGATATTGAAATCAGTGATGGTGGTGACGATGCCAATATGATACGCTCAACTCGTGCTACAGTCAACATTCTTGTGGAAGACATTGATGATAATCCACCAGTCATTTTAGAGCCCTGTACCTTCAATGTACCAGAGGCCATCACACAATCTGGAGCAGTGTTTGGTCAAGTCAATATAACTGATGCTGATATTGTAGGAACTCATTTCTTTAGGATAATGACATTTACTGACCCTCCCATATCTCAAGGATGCATTTTAGTTTCTGGTCCAGACTACTTGCCTGTGCAGCTGGATGTAAATACAGGAAATTATTTTTTCTGTAGACCTGTAGATTTTGAAACTGAAATTAGATCATTTACATTTCAAGTGCTAGTCCTTGATAGAGCTCCATCACCAGACAATACTCAATACCGAGTATTAAAAGAAGTTATAGTTAATGTTGTAGACTCCAATGACAATCCACCAGTACTGTCTCAACCAAATTATGACTTTTCTATTCCAGAAAATCAGCCAAATGGAACTATTGTTGGATCTGTATCAGCTACTGATCTTGATAGTGGTGACAATGCCCTATTACAGTTCTTGGTAGTTGGTGGTAGCAACATGACATTCTGTAATTCAAGCCTTCCCTTCTATACCATCAAAACTAATGCCACAACCGCAAACATTGTCCAGTGTGAAGCTTTAGATTATGAAAACCAGACATTCTATGATTTCCTAGTACAAGTATCAGACAGTGGTACCACCTCAACATTCTCTGATACTTCTAGTGTTTCTGTCACTGTACAAGACAGAAATGACAATCCTCCAATCTTCAGTCAAGACATATACTTCATGACTATAGCAGAAACTGATTTCTCGCTAGGTATGGACCCGGTCGTTACAGTCTCTATATCAGATGCTGACTCTCTCCCTAACTCTATTGCTACATTCAGAATTGTTTCACCAGTTGGTATTTTTGGTTTGCGAAGTGAAACTTCTAGCAGTGCGGAAGTGTTTGTATCAAATCCAGGAATGATTGATTTTGAAAGCGGTGTTACTAGATATGAAGTAATTGTTGAAGCACGCAATGCAGTCCCAGGAGATGTGACCCAGTTAGGAATGGCGCAAGTCAATGTAACTGTAATGGACATTAACGATAATGTTCCAATGATATTACCTCCATTCGTTTATGCTGTGCGAGAGAACCAACCACTGGGTACATCTGTTGGTATTGTAAGGGCTCGTGATGCAGATACTGCAGTGGGCACCACATTGAGGTTCTTCACTGGTAGTATGTCTGAGGACCAAACCTGCTCCTCGAGTTCCAACTTCATCATCAACACCACATCTGGAGAAATCACCACATGTCGATCATTAGACTATGAAAATCAAACTATGTATTCTGTTTTGGTGGTTGTATGTGACAGCATTGATGCCCCAATGTGCTCCAATAGGTCTATTGCCATCAATGTTTTGGATCTTAATGATAATTCTCCCATTTTTTCAGAAGACCCATACATAGTAAATCTCAACGAACTTAGTGACACTGGGACTTTGGTGGGATCTGTTTCTTCAACTGATCTTGATGGTGCAGCCAATTCTAATGTTACTTATTCCTTACCTAATATGGACATACCATTCTCTATAACTGGTAGTGCTATATTTTTCAGTGGCACTAGCTCAGAATTGGACTATGAGCGTGGCAACCGCACATATGCCATCAATGTTCTTGCACAAAATCCACCAGCATTTCAGGATGATGTCACACAAACTTCAACTGTTGCCTTTGTGATCAATTTAATAGACAGAAATGATAATCCACCAGTCTTTCCTGCACCTGTTCAATCTATAGCAATAAATGAGCATACTGCAAACAATCAAATAGTGTTTTCCTTGACTACTACTGATGAGGACTCCCTAGCCAACTCTGCAGTTTCCTATACTATACTGAGTACTAATGTTCCCTTTGTCATTGATGGTAGTAACATAATAGTGCAAGACAGTAATGCCATTGACTATGACCCTCCCAATAACATAAGGACCTACACACTCTCAGTAAGGGCCACCAACCCTCCAGCATCTCCTGATGACCAGACCCACACTGCAGATTTCACTTTGACTGTAAACATTAATGACATAAATGACAATGTTCCAGTTTGCATTGGTATAACATCATTCAGACTTCCTGAAGATGTCATGATTAATGTAGACTTGGTTGAGATTAATGCCCAAGATATTGATTCGGGAGTAAATGGTAACGTGCTTTTTCTTCCCTACAATACTGGTATGGCAGATCCTCTGTGTTCTGATGACAATCTTTTCAGCATAGATCCTGATTCTGGTGCCATATCAATCTGCCAAGGAATAGATTATGAAACAAGAATCAATTATTCCGTGAATTTCACCATATGTGACATGGGCATGCCACGTCTTTGTTCCATTTGCCCAGTGAGTGTTTCAGTTACAGATGTCAATGATAACTCTCCAGTTATTCTGCAACCAACTGAATTTACAGTTTCTGAAAATGTGTCCATAGGCTACACTGTTGGATGTGTCAATGCCACTGATGCTGATTCACTGCAGAATGCACAACTGGAATACAATTTTGGAGAAGGAGTTAGTGATTGTTCTTTCAATACACCATTTAATATCAATGACACTTCAGGTTGCATCTTTGTATGCTTTGAATTGAATTATGAGACTAGACAGAATTATACATTCCTTGTAAATGTATCTGACATGGGTAATCCCAGGCTCTCCAGTGATGCCTTCTTTATCGTCCGAGTGCAGAATGAAAATGACCACCCGCCTGTAATTACTTCACCCAATACAGCTAGTATACAAGAGGAATCTGACAATCAGGAAGTTATTCGAGTGATATCACAGGATATTGACTTGCCTCCATTTAATGTTCCTACTTTTAGGTTGCTTGTCGATGATGGTGGGCGCTTTTCCATTGATAGAGTGACTGGGTCAATAGATAATTTGGTTGCTTTGGACCGAGAAGAGCAGGCTGAGCACATTCTTGTTGTGGAAGTTTCTGATGGCAGGAATGTAGTAAACCAAACCATCACAGTGAGTCTCACTGACATCAATGATAACCCACCAGAATACTTGGGACCAGCAGATTTTGTGTTCATGGAAAATTTCTTTTTTTCCACAATGCTGATCTTTAGGGATAATGATACAGGAGAAAATGCTCTTCTTGTATATGAAGTAGATGATTCCAATTTTGAAATTAACAGTAATGGAGTACTAAGAAATACAGTGGAACTTGATCGTGATCCAGACACAAGTGGAAACCCTCAGTTGACTATATTTGTTACTGCCAGAGATAATACATCATCACCTCTCTCCCTCACTGTCTCGCTGAATGTCACACTAGAAGATGTGAATGATAATAATCCAGCATTGATAACTCCTATTACAGATGACATAATAGATGGTACAAGGGCAGGGCAGGTGGTTTTCACTGTTAGAGCTACTGATGCAGATGAAGGTGTCAATGCCGCCTTGACTTATTTCCTAGGATTTCCTTCAGACACTTTTGAAGTGATTGCAGACACTGGTGAAATACGTCTTATCAGAGATATTTTTATATCAACTGACTCTCCTGAAGTACTGCTAGTAACTGTCAATGTCAGTGATGCTGGATTTCCAACCAGATCTGATTCTGTTCAAGGGAGATTCTTTATTGTTAGTTCTTTCCCACTCTTCAGTCCTAATATGTACAACTTTTCTATTGAAGAAAATAGTTTGGGAGTTATTATTGGTAATGTCAGTGCAATGGATAGAGATATAAACCCATTCAATGATATGTTTCTTTTTACCATTATATCTGTAAGTCCTTATAATCCTGGCTTTTCTTTGGAGAGTATAGATACCACTGGAAGCTTGTTCTCACCCCTGGGTTATCTGGACTATGAGGATTCTCGTGTTTTTCAACTTTCCATTGGAGTTGGTAGATTCAATACTTCAGGAGTTGTTGATGACATGGCAAATATAACTTTAACAATCATTGGAACAAATGACAATGTTCCTAGGCTCTCTCCTGTAAATATATCTGCTGAAGTACCTGAAAATTCTGGTGTAGGGACTTCTGTGGCCAAAGTTGTGGCCATTGACTTCGATGCTGGAGAGAGTGGTAGAGTTAGTTACAATTTATCTGGAATAGGAGCTGATAGCTTTGACATCACTGCACAAGGAGATCTAGTCATTACACAGGCAGTTCTTGACTTTGAGCAGCGCTCAATGTATACTTTAGAATACCAAGCTTGTGACAATGGCATGGAGTCACAATGCAGTGAAGTAGGGTTTATTTCAGTGCGTGTTACTGATGTTGATGATATTCCACCTGTATTCTCTCCCACAATTTATGTCACTGAAATTCCAGAGGGTTATGGTTCTGTGCGCCTTGTACTTTATGTTAACATAACTGATGGTGATACTTCGTTAGAAGATCTTACAGTTTCTCTAGACCCACCCCAGTCATCATTCCAAGTTATGGTGGGAGGTCCAAATGTTTTAGCTATATCAACGACTTCAATTCCTTTGGACAGGGAGACCCAATCTCGATATGTATTCAGTGTGATTGCAAGAGATCCTTCTGGAGCTCAAGCCACAGCCAGTGTAACTCTTCTAATAACAGACGTTAATGATGAAAGACCAAGAGTTGTTCCATCACAGTCGATAGTACAGTTTCAAGAAGGAGGATCATTAGTGTATCCAGCAAGTGGTCTTGACATTGTAGACGGAGATACAATTGCAACATTTCCTCTTTCAAGGGTATCTGTTTCGTTGCAGTCCAATTCTGAGTCAACCAGTGACTATCCCAATGTAGGCGGAATGTGTGATCATGCTAACTACTCTATTCTTTATCAGAACAATGTCCATTATCTCTGTGGTCAAGATAATTGCTTATACTTACTTCAAGAGGATGAGCTCATTTTATTTGGCACAGGGGCTACATTAATTGATGGAATCTTATCTCTGTCTGCGGGAAATAACTTTGCTCGAAACCCTGCAATATTTGTTGGAGAAATGTTTCAGAATTTTACTATTACAGTTTGGGTCAGATTCCCTAATAGCCCGAGTGCTGGAAATATCTATGAAGTTCAGAGTGGAAACACTAACGTATTTGAACTTCACATCACCACCACTGGAGCTCTAAGCATTCGCATTCGCACCAGTTTAACAACATTTAGTGAACTACTAGTTTCCAACAGTCTCACAATTCAGGATGGTAGATGGCATCAAATCTCCTTCATTCGAGGTAGATCATCTTTATCACTTTATTTAGATGGTGTCTCAGTGGGATCCACTGAAGATCGTGGTGATATTAGAACAGGCTTCAGTTCGGGAAGTTTCTTTTTAGGATTTACTTTGGAAAATGTTGAAATCTCAGAGTTATATTTTTGCAGTTTGGTTGCCCTTTCAAGATCAGATATATTGTGCAGTTTGACGTGTGGAGAATACATCGATGTAGTGGGACCGACTCCAGATGTCAGTGTGACTATAGACCAGAGGACTCGCTCTGTGGAAATGGTCTATGTAGGCACAGATCCAGCTGCTTCTCTCAGTTCACTAGTTGATGCACTAAGAAATGTCACCTATTTTAATATACTAGATGAGCCACACCCCCTAGATCGAGCTCTTTTTATAACAGCCAGCGACGAAGAAGGTAGTGCAACTCCTGCAATTGTTTCTCTGCAACCTATCCTAGTGAATGACAGGACACCAGTTATCGATCTCAACGGTACTGTTAATGCTGGTCTGAATTATTTTACATCCTCCAATGAGAGCAGCCCCACCACTTCCATTATTGGACCAGATGCATTACTCTATGATAGTGACAGTGGGTGGTTCCCTCTGGAGTCCATCGCATTGGAACTGGAGAATCCACAAAGAAGCCATAGACTTATTGTTCCTTCTGATCTACCACCAGGATTGATTGCAACTTTCACAAATGAAGAAAGGATTCTCTTTATAGAAGCTCCCAATCGTTCCCATCCAGTATTTCCAGATACATTTTTAGACGTCCTTCGCCAAGTACAGTATTCTAATTTACTTGAAGAACAGAACCAGTTTGTGGTATCTGTGTTATACAGAATCACAGATTTTGTCAATCTTGTAAATAACCCCCTCTCTCGTACATTCATAACAGTTTTACCTACCAATGATCCTCCACAGCTTAATTTAGCTAGTGGCAATCAGAACAGTACAGTGATATTTGACGAGGGCCAGGGAGTGGTCAATCTGCTCAGTGAAGTCAGAATTGAAGACTCAGATAGTACTATACTCAGAGAGGCTACTGTAAGTTTTACTTTCAGACCTGATGGCTTGGATGAGTCCCTTCGTCTTGAACCAGGATCTTTGCCTGTGGTAGACTCTAATTCAGTTAGATTTGATTCAGTTTTAGGAGTACTGACTATTTCACATGTTGCAACTTTCAATGATTGGATAAGTATCTTACAAAATATCCAGTACCTGAATTCTAACCAAGATCCTTCCGTACAGTCCAGACGGCAAGTAGTAGTAGTTGTTCAAGACAACGGTGGTGCATACAGCAATTCTGCTTATGTAGATATTGAGATCATTTTAGAAAATGATCCTCCCATTTTGTACTTGGGTGGTCCTGGGATAAGGACTTACACAGCAATGTTTACAGAAGATGGTCCTTGTGTGCCTCTTGTATCACCTGATGCAGAGATAGCTGAACCAGACTCTACTGGCATTCAACTGTTGGTTATCAGTGTCCCACCAACCCCGGGAAATACTCAGTCTATTGTGTATAATGGAACTAATGACCAACTTAATATTTTTATGTTTCTTGAAGGTAATTTGGCAGTTGCAGCCCCTCCTGATGATACTGCAGGTTTTACCAGTGTGTTAAGAAACTTAGTTTATTGTAATACAGAGGACGAGCCCAGCAATGCTCCACAGACTATTAACTATTTCATTTCAGACAATGGACTAGCTGATGGACGTGGTGGTTTCATATCTCGCCGCCAATCTACTGCCACATCTACAGTAACTATTACCAATGTGAATGACCAACCTGTAGTGACGTTCACACAGTTAGATGACATCTCTATTCGTGATATTCCTACAGCTATTATTAATTCTTCTTCCATAGTTATTGATGATTCTGATGATATGCTGTTTGATACATTGAATATCTTCATCACTAATCCACAGGATGGCTCTGATGATGAGTTGATTCAGTTTGCTGCACAACTGCCCAGTTCATCTATTTCCAGAGGTCCCTTTGATAGGCCTGATGGTCAGATCTTGTACACTGTCACATTTACCGGAGGTGCTGATGTGAATAGGGTTACTGAAACTATTTCTCAACTTCGCTACAACAACAGAGCTGATGTCTTGACTCCAGAACCTCCTCGAATTATTTGTGTACAACTTCGTGACTTCAAGATCTTTTCTGAGCTGTCTTGTGTTAATGTCACTATATCTCCTCCCAACATTCACAGTCCAGGATTTTTAGCTGGAGATAGAGCATTCACATTTTCAGAAATTAATAACTATACAACAATAGGAGTGTTTGTGGCTACAGACAGTGACACTGGAAGAGAGGGATCTGTTATGTACAGAATTGAAAATGTGATGTCCACTGGTACAACTGGAACAGTATTTACCATTGATATTTTTACTGTAAACCCAACAACTGGTGAACTTGCAGCTCCCAATGGACTTGATGCTGAAGGTTACACTTCACATACAATTACTCTTCTTGCATTGGATCAAGGAAACCCTGTTCGAAGTGATAGGATTATTGTAACAGTTACTGTAAATGACATTAATGATGAAGCTCCAGTATTTGTAGGGGCACCATATGTTGCACCCAATCTCAGGGAGGACTTAGCCCCTCCTAACAATGTCATTCAAGTGGTAGCAATGGATGGTGATGTTTCTCCTGCAAACACTCAGAACATACAGTACTCTCTTCTCAATTTCCAAGACAGGTTTGTTATTGACAGTGTGACAGGAGTCATTCAATCTGTAGTCACGTTTGATGCAGAAGAACAGCAAGTGTATGTCTTGAATGTTTCCGCAAGTGACTCTGGTATTCCTCCGTTAGTAAGTTATACTACTGTCACTCTGACTCTAATAGACACTAATGACAACACAGCCCTTGTGGATCAACTAACTCCTGCTATATATGTTGCCAACAGAGGGTCAAGTTCTATTGGTCCAGCTGCTCGCATCACAGACTTAGACTTGAGTCCTCCAGCAGTCACCTTTATCCAAGTATCATTTGTGCC
>WLWI01002317.1_pt1 | contig 16439 bp, 12 predicted proteins | sample 6701501 | NCBI WGS metagenome assembly WLWI01 (sample SAMN12718690, study PRJNA515312) | sponge metagenome | isolation source: marine sponge | host: Mycale hentscheli | place: New Zealand: South Island, Marlborough, Capsize Point | collected 2014-11-01
ATGAATTTGTGACTGCTGTTTATATATGTATGTGTGGACATACGTATGTCATTCGTACTTTGACCCTTGCATATTTTTGTGTTAGCTCAGTGTTTGACCCTGTCCCATCCTCTGGTTTATCGATCATGCTTTTATTAGGAACTTTGTAGCTTCATAAGGTTGCTTTAATGCATTTGACCAGACCCTTTCCCTGCGAAGTGGTAGGTAAAGGGTCTGGTACGCCAGACTAGGCAGTATGTAACTCGTGCAATATGTTAACGCTGTCTTCATAAGAGAAGCTAAACTAGCACGATACACTCACCTCACCAGTACTTTAAACAGGGAACTCCAATTCCAGCCTCCAGTAAACCACAGAGTAAACCAAAACTACCACGGTTGGGTAGCAAAGAAATGATGTACTCATGTGACTACAATGTGTGGTATTAACACAAGCTTATGGTTGTACGGGCAAAAAAAAAGAGTCAAAACAAAAAAAAATCTGGTACATGTAAACCCAACATTTAGACACCTCCTTCAATCTTTGAGAGGCTGCAGTCTTTGAGATCAGCTGTTGTTTGACAAAATAACTGATTGACTGACAGACAAACTGAGTACTATAGCCCTCTCACACATGCGCACTGAGGGTTAACAATAAAATAAAAAAAGTAGGTTGACGCAATGCCACATTTACTTGATTTAAATTTCTTGTTACAACGATAGGTTATCATAGCTGGTCATATATCCCGAAAACTCTTAGCATAACATACTAATATATTCACAATTATATTTTTCAAAACGACCTCATTTCAGCTTATTAAAATAAACATTGATTGAATAGTGTGTGACATATTGGAAGATAGAGGAGTCCTTTGGGTTAGAACTATTGCATCATGATGAGGAAGGCTAACTTATTGAAGAAGAGATATACTAACACAAATAAATCCACAGCCAATGCTGAGGACAGTTCAGTGGGTGCTGTTATTCAAGAACTGCCAGAGTGTTGCTGAAACACAACAGAAATTCCTCTGTGGCATTCACTGAAATATTTATTTAAGCTATGTAAACTGTGGGATTCTATTCAATTGCCATATTTGGCAATGCATAAGCTTCGAAATTCCGGTGAGGTTAATACTGAAAGTTACTTATCTGATGCAATAGAGTCAAGTCTTACAGTCTAGTTAAAAGTGACACTAGTTTCACAGCTATGTTGGATTACTTGATTCCTTTAGTGCTTTTGGCAGCAGTTCTTTTCTGTTTTCTCCCTCAAAGGATGATTGACATGGGGAAGACATGGTGTGAGAATTTGATAAAGGATACTGAGGAAGATGAGGATGACATCGTTTTATATGAAGATCCAGATGACAGTTGTTCTTCTTCCACTGAGGAAGATGAGGATGACATTGAAGATCCAGATGACAGTTGTTCTTCTTTCCGCAGAGCATGTATGTACAATGTTAATCTTACTACTTAAATACTTCATACCATGCTTGTGGTTTAGACTCGGCTACGTTTAAAAAAAAGAGAAAAGAACTCTCAAATACAAAACTCAAAAAAGTAGGTAAAGATCTGTTTTCAAAATTCAAGACACAAAGCACACCCTCAAAAAAGAATCCTGATCAGCGGAAACAGTTCTGTGTTGTGTATTTGGCTTCATCTATAGCAGATATTAAAAATCTGGACAAGAATATGACCACAAATAATACCTCTCCTGTGCATCCTCCAGACAATAATCTCTCCACATATCTCACTGCTAGACCTCACAGGAGGATGTGGTGCAAGAAGTGGATCCAGCCACTCAATGCAGGCCATGCTGAATTCCTTATGATGAAGAAATTCAAACTGCTCTTTAAAAACTACAACAAGCCAGTGAAATATATCATTCTATATTCTTATCTCTTGCCTTGCAAGGATTGTGCTAGTGTAATAGTTGACACCATACAAAGCTGTTATTCTGCCGAATCCAAACCCTTAACGAAAATCAAACCCTTAACGTATGTACTTTATTCCGGAAAATGGAAGCACGATCTTGAAGAAGATAGCACCAAAAAAATGGAATCAAATGGAATAAAACTGCATAAAATTTATCTTTCGCAAAAAAATGAGACTAAATCCATGAAGTAACTTGTGGACACACAGACCTTCCGCCATTTTGCTAGACTTGCTAGAAAAAATGTTGCCACTAAATTAGCTGTACTCAATAATATTAAAATAGAATAATATGTTCAATGAATTGAGCCAGGTGTGGTGATGCCTTAGATAAAAGTTTACTAAGCCTATAAATATATATATATATTATATTATATATTATATATATAATACTTATTACAAGAGTCAGAGTGTGATATGGAGAAATATTTCACAGAGCAGGCTAGTTTATTTTTATTGAAAATATAGCCTAAAGGTGAAATATCTAGCCATAGCTATCACTACACCAGAGCAAAAAGTGGGGTATTCTACAGAGCAAAAAGTGGTTTATTCTACTAGGCTAGATACATCACCTACTGTAGTTTGTACTAGGGCCAGCTACAGGTAGGTGTAAAGTTTCAGTAGAGGGCTCCCCACAAGCCCCACCTGTTATTTTACCAGCTGCTCTAACCAAAGTTGGGTGGGCTATACCCCAGAGGAAGGTAGCTAGCTGTAAAAACTTGGAAAAGTGGTAAGCTAGACTGGTTGCTAAACTACCAGGGTAAAGAGTATGCTCAATACAGCAAATAAACCTGGAAATAAACCATTACCTAAGAATAACATTGTGAAGATATCAAGCTGGGATCTATTATTTATTCCAGACTAGATATCTTCTCAATGATATTTTTAGGTACAGACCCTGAAATAACTCACCACACTGTATTTCACATTGTTATTTCATGGTATCTGTAACTGGCAAGCTCATTACTCTTGTAGTTGCCAAGCTCACCACTTTTACAGGTTTTTACAGCTACTTCCCTCTAGTGTATGTAGTCTACTCAACTTGGGTTAGAGCAGCTGTTAAAATTCCTCTGCAGCAGCATCACAGCAGCCCCCCCCCCCTAGCACTTGCAATAATCACAAAATAGATACTCACTGTCACTAGCAAGTCCTAGCTAAATGTTACAAATAATTGGCAACTTTTCCCTGTTCTCTGGTAAGATTCAGATATCAGCTAAACAGGAGGCTTAAATTACACCTCTGTAAGGTGTTTTACTAGGTGTTGCCTGGACACCCCAATTTAAGCCCTAATATCCTTCTTACTAGCACACTTGTTTACTAAATGACCATATGTAAATGTTGCTTATAAACTCAAGTTTGTAATACTTTCAGCCATTCTGAGGTTATTATGGCCCCAAATGGTCCAAGTACAAGGAGAACACAAAAATTTAATTGTGACAGTACTCTACTAGACCAGTATAACCTGGCATTGTACATTCAATTTTTATTAGATGGGTAATAACTCCAAAACAAAACAGCTGTTTGGTTATGACTAACTATAACGACAATAATAAAGTTTAAACTGGAGTGTTGAGGCAGCAATTCCGATCTAACACCAAAACTAAGTTATCCCAACACCCCATGTTTAACAGTGACAAGGATTGAGATTCACTGAAGCAAGCTTACTTAGAATAGAAAAAACCTTACAAGTTCTAAAAGGATGTACCACCCTTTGCTCCACACAACTGGGCAAACCATCAGGTGCAATTAAAATATAGCCGTCAAAAATAAAATGTCGCCAGGAGCCTAACAAATTGCCACGAAGACTTACTAAAATATGAAATTACTTCATTCTAAAGAAAGAATAAGAAAACAATATTTTAAGCATTTGTGTCTGCACTGGGAGATTCTTAAACTCATTGTAACCCTTCAATTTGTTCGTGATTCTATGGAGGGTGACAGTGGTTTTGATGGCAGTAACGGGTGGTTGCTTCGTGACATGATGTGGAATGAAGGATGTGTGTGAGAGAGAGAGCTTTCTTTTGGAACATATCTAATATTAATGGTCTGTTTAAAACTGATTTTTTTTATAGTACAAGAGAGCACTAGTTTTTCTTCTCTCTCTGGTCTCTCTATTATTGGTGGCCATGATAGACTCAATGCTCCATGAGCCATTCCAAACTATTGACTTCAATGAAAGAGCCCACTAAACAGAATTAAAAGTTTTGTGGATTCAAGCTTTACTTCAAAGTGAAGCCCACATACTTACAGCATTGTGTGCTATTGCAGTATTGCAGCTCTTGCTCCTTATTCCATTAGTAAACAAAAAAAAAACTACTAACCCCGTCCCGACCCATCCCCTCCCCCAAAAAGTTAATATGGTACAAGGTTGATAAATTTCTGAAAATCTAAAAATCTACAAAACACCACAATAATAAAATTGTATTACGCAGTTAGCATTAAACATCTTTGCTTTTAACATGTCTCATGTGAATTCCATCAGATCTGAAGAGATTCTTGATGTCTTTCTGACACTTTTAATTCCTCGCGACGAACTCGTGAATAAAGTAAGAGTGTCCCTGGTAATTTTTGAGGAAAGCATTTATGTATCGTGGAAATGATATTATTACAACAACCCTCGCAAGGCAGGAGCCAGGAATACAGAACAATAAACTTCACCGTTTTCTTATAAGAATTCTTCAGCTGCTCAAACTTCTCCATCATGAGTTGTTCTGCATGCTTTCCATCATGAACTCGAGCAGTGATGAATGGGAAGTTAGAACGATGGTTTTTAAATATTCAAATAAGTTTTGTCCCCAATCTGACAAGATCTTGATGGGGAAGGGCGATACGATGTGGATCACTTGGGTTTGAGTTGAGTTTTGTGAGAGCATCAGATTTGTGTGTGACTAAGAAGTTTGGTTGTCATCTACAGGCCATCCAAGGAGTAATAGATAGGTGAGTATTCACTGCATGTGAAGAAAATGCCAAAATAAAAATCTCCACTTGATCTCCAGGTACATAGAAGTGATTGTACCCACTTCCGCCACATCCACTGATAAAGGTTATCTTATAATTAAACTTTTTATTCAGTCAACAGTTAAAGAATCGGTAATATAACATGTTCAATTTTATGAAAAAAGTTATACATACAAAATTATTTAGCCATGTTTTTTTTTTAAAACCGATTCATCATTGTATTGGATAAGTATCGTTATAGTTTATGTCTCTGGATATCAGTATCTCTTTAATCTTCAGAATCTTGTTTCCATCCATTAGAATAAAGTACATACATTCTGGTTTCTGGAGAACATTCCCTTACAGTGGGACATATTTTAGTAGCTCTATTGTCATACGGCAACAACCACAAATAAAGAGTAAGGTACTTCACTGACGTATTAAAGTCCTTGTATACTTACAAGCTGCTTGAACTCTTTCATCGTAAGGAATTCTTCACGATTTCCACTGCGAGGTCGAACAGTGAGGTATTTGGTGAGCTGATTGCTGGCAGATGCACAGGTAGATATTTATTAGTGAAATGGTGTCTAGGTTCAATGTATCCAAATAATAATGACAAGTTCACAACAGCAATCTGCTTTCAAATGTCTTTAGGTGCTCAAATTTAACAAAAAAAAAGTTCCTGCCCACGAGAGGGAGCAAGAGCCAGGCACATGTCTTTGAACTAATTTGACAGTTTTGTGTGCTTGTGTGTATTAAGTGTTAATTGGTGTGTGTGTCCTTATTTGGTTTTTGTAAGTCAGTTTTGTTGGCCAATCAGATTTGAGAGTGTGGGTGAGACACAGGGTTTTATATACTGTGGCCTGTCTCACCCACCTCATATTTTGTACAGTGAGGCTTTGAACAAAGGCATTGATTCCAGTAGAGTCTGGCCAGCTTGCTGTGGAACTTCCTTCAACAGTCTGTGCATTATCACTGGTGGCAGCAGCTGATAATACCACTTTAAATACCAGCTATCAGCCACCCTCACAGGTGGGAGTGCAAAATGGTCAGCTGCACTTAGAGTGAAAGCCACTAGGTTGGTTAAGTGGTGGGACACTATTCCTGCTAGGTTAGTAGTTGGGAGGTGGACATGATGTAGTTGACCTTCAACCAGCAAATAAACAATTCAAATAAAGGACTAGCTATTAAAATTGAGCTTCAAAAAATAAAAATTCTGGGCATTTCTGAAATATGGCTAGTGTCCAGACAAATTGGAGGGTTACAATTGCAAAATTGACATATGTATGCCAAAAAACAACAACAACAACCATTTATTCCATGCTTGGAGTATTCCAGAGAATTTGGAAAAGTCTTTGTCATTATGTTAGTTATAGTTTATGTGGACAACTTTAGTGAGGAAACCACTATAGTGTTTTTTTTAGCAACCAAAAATGTCCATGTGTAGTAACCACAGGAACATTTGGACAATCAATGAAAGATTCACAACTCCAACAACAGAGACTTCCAACGTTCACCAGATGAAAATATTAGCACTGGAAACTTGGGAGTGGTAAAAACTGTACACTCACATGAGCACGTGTGATTCTGAATGCCAAGTAAAAGAATGAATGGGTGTGTCCGTATAGCAACACTCATCATAGCGTCGTTCTTTCTTTCATTTACTCAAAAACTAAGCCAAAAATTAAAAAAAGTAGCAAATTGAATTGTCCTCTAGACTGAGTTCCTTTCAAGACGTAAAAATCCCCATCTTTAAGATCTGCTGCTGACAGAGTGAATGAATGAATGAATGAATGACAAGGAGATTACTATTATCCTCACGCACATGCTCACTGAGGGTTAATAGAGAATGGAGGAAGACTCAAGTGTACCAGACTGGCAATGTTTGCCATCTGTAGCCTCAATACTAACAAGTTCATCAACAGACCGACTCTAAAGTCAAGCACTTAAAAACATAACAAGCTCAAGGATATCTTTAGCATAACTAGCCATCAGCACTGGACCAACTATGCAGGAGAACAAGATCGAAATAAGGGTGGGCATTTTTGCTCTTTCCCATTAGTCAATTAAAATAGCAACCAACTTATTAGCAATGGACCCTTTACCAATTTTTCCGACCGTTCAATCAGGAGCTTAAGGATTCTTGTTTTCAAGGCTATTCTGGAGAATGATTTTAGCCATGTTAGAGAAGAAAAAGTAATGACAGATAGTTAGCTACCCATGCAGCCATTTTCCTTAGGGTTAGAACTGTGTAGTTAGTGAAGAAACCTAGTGTCCCAGAAGGCAGTTTGTATAGTTAGTTAGAAGCCTAGTGTCCCAGCTATGTCTACCAGTGTGCTGCTGGCAGTACTGGTTGTGATAGTTATTTCCTGTTTGTGCTATTTTGTGCCATTGGCTCAAGCTAAGTGGAAGGAGTGGCACGATGATGTGGTGAAAGAAACTGAAGTAGATGATGTGGTGGAAGAAACTGAAGTAGGTTTGACACTGTGCTCATAATATGTCAACTTTCAAGCCAGTAGTTGTTTATGACATACTTTGTAGAACGAACAGATTTGAAGACGGATGACTTATGTATGCATGTGTGGGTGTTGTGTGTCAGTGTGTGTGTATGTGTGTGTGGTGAAGTGGTTGTGTCCTTGGCTCAGGGCCTGAGGTCCCAGAGTTCAAGCCCAACTCAGGCAATTTTCCATCTGATTTATCTGCCTCCCACCAGCCCCACCAGTCCACCCAGCTATGGTTGGGTACCTGGCATTAAGCATTTGCTGGGGCGCAAATTAAAGGCCTTTTCTCATGATACAGCAGGTCCAGGTGGGACTTCAGGTGCCCACACCACTTACGGTGAGGAAAGCCTGTTCTCCTGTGAGTTCCTAGCCCGAGTTACTAGCCTGGCTCCAGGAGCTTTGCTTGCACGGCTCACAGTGCCCGCTTAGTGCACAAGCATCCTCTGCCAGGTGAACATGACCACTAGCAGTAGCAAAATAATTGGCGAGTGTGTGCATGTGTGTGTGTGTGTATGTGTGTGTGTGTTTGTGTGGATAGACGAGTCTCTAGTATTATACTTGCTTTATTATATTATAATAATATAGTCGGGGCCAAGTGATGATATTAGCTCTCGTGATAACATCCTCTCTCTCCCATCAAGATCTCGTCAGACTTGGGGAAAAGCTTATTTCAATTTTTAAGACCAGCGGACACGCCCTTCAATGAGGAATAAGATATCACACCATCAACAATTCTCTGTTGTGTACTTGGCATCATCAAAGGAAGGTGTGTTAAAGTTTCCGGATATGACAGACAATCGTAAAGCTGTACACTATCGTTCTAACTTCTCATTCATCACTGCTCGAGTTCATAAAGGAAAGCATGCAGAACAACTCATGATGGAGAAGTTTGAGCAGCTGAAAAATGATTATAAGGAACCAGTGAAGTTTATTGTTCTGTATTCCTGGCTCCTGCCATGTGGAAATTGTTGTCTTACTATTACTTCCACTATAGAGAAATGCTTTCCAGAAGTACCTATGACTGTCTTACTTTATTCACGAGTTTGTAAGGAGGAATCAGATTGTAAAGAAGACATCATGGATCACTTCAGATCCAAAGAGATTAAAGTGAAACATGTGAAAAGCAACACTGTTTAACACTAATTGCATGCCATGATTTTATTATTGTAGTGCATTGATTGTCGGTTCTTAACGTTGTACCACATTAATATTTTTTGGTAGTGGTGGGAGAAGAAGGGGGTGGGGTGGGGCGGGGAGCTAAGAATGTTGACGACAGGTTTCTATTTTATCACAAGAATAAATTGGCTACTGTACAGCAGAATGATGGTGTTTCCCTCATCTCTATCTGTCTTTACACCTCATCTCGCTGGTTTTCAACTATGTTTCTTACACACAGATAATGTACAGCAGATAACTGGTGAGACGTTCTTCTCAAGAGACTTCCTCCTCCCCATTATTCAAGCATCCACACGCATGCACACATATACACATACCATTTTATCATTGCCTTAAACTAATGAATAGCTCATCTAGAGTTCAGGTGCGCATGGACACGTGTATTACATGATAGTTGGCCAAGTAAGTCTAGTTAACTGACTTTCAAAGCTTTTCAAGTTAATTATCTAATTAGTTCTTTGTTATGCATGCGCATGTATATATAAGTGGGCACAGTTGCCCCCATGCCCTCCTGTTATCTCAGTCCATGTTACTTTATCCACACATATACAATATGTTCAATCTGATCTGTACAATACCAGTGCTTCACAGCTAACATTAAAATGATCAAACCACTAAAGATATTCACAAGTATTGGTGTTAGTAACGTGGTCACTCTATTGGTTTCTAGCCAAATTCATGGAGCCAATGTTACTTCTAAGGCTCGAGTTACAGCCCTAAAATTCTGGATTATGATATTATGAAAACTGAGGCTATACAATACAGAAATTTTACACAGCTCATGAATATATTAAATATAACAAGGAAATACCCAACACTCACAAAGTGCCTTAGCTAACACAATGAAGAGCTCAAACATTACTAGAGATGGTTAGCCAGTTTTCAGAAAAAACAGCAAGTGTTTTATTAATGACTCTGTAACTTTAAAAACTGAAGTAGTATTGCAACCAAGGAATAGATTTTTGTCAAAAGCAACAACAATATCATCAACAATAGTTCCACTTTAGGTTCAGGAGCACATCTCTCAATGAGAATAACTATGTTGCATAGCTAATGCAGGAGTCTTTATAGCTGGTAGGAATAAAACAGCTTCGCCATTTTGTAATACATTGGTCATCCCATTTAGTCTTAATTACTATCAGGTATATAAAGCTGCATATTGTGGGTATTTCAAATATACAAGAATTAGAAAAGAAAGAGTTCAGCAGCTATAAGTGATCTCAGTTAGTCACATGTGATACGAGTGGTTTTATGCCATTCCAATGTAACTGGATGTGAAGAACATGACTTATTGGTAAGAGTGTGAGATGATCATGTGGCCTTGCCTGGTAAATATATTCCAGACTCACTGGTACCAGAGTTGGATTTGGTCACCATCACATTCCGGTCTGATATTCTAGACCACACCTCTTTAATATCCCCTGACATCTCCGCAAACAACTTGTCCCAGTCCCAAAGTTTGTCTTCCTGTATACACATTAACATACAACAACATATAGTAAAGTGTCATAAATTACTTACTAAAATACAATTGTCAAATGTTATTTCTAATAATTAAATTTAATAAATAATTCAAAAGTAATAAATAAAAAATAAATAATTTAATTTAACTCATTAATTGTCAATCCTAGAAGCCATATGGGTTAGGTATCCACATTAAAACAATTTATTGTGTACTGAATCGGCCTATTGAGTGCCTTTACGTAGAAAATGCATTGAATTGGAAAGTATCGTATGCCCGCAATATTCCACAGTAAAGGGGAAGTCCGGAGATATTGTGTTGGGTTATTGCATCCCCTAAGCTTTTTTTGTCAGATGTCCATCCAAACTTCTTTGAATGGAAGTGAGAGTGCTCGGTTCATGCAGACTACCTCTTGCATTCCGCATCTTACGATAGGAATGATCAAGAAGTTTATCTCATTCTTTCGGTGGAATATTCTCATCACTTTTCATGTATCCCTTTGCACCAATGATACCATGTTCTCAAGTCGGATAATGTTTTCTTTTGAGTAACTCCAGATTTTTTTTCTCTTCTAAAAACTTTCATAATTCCTCATCGTCAAGACTGATTGTTCACTCTCAATGCTACAAGATGGCGGCACTTTTAACCTTTCACTTTCCCTTTCTATTCCACCTCAAATATTAGAGAAAAGATATTCAATCACTTCATCAGAAAAAAAAATAAATAGAAAGACTTCTTGGCAGCATCAATTAAATTAAACCGCTCAGTTTCTAGGCCATTCACGCATGATTAGTACACAATGTATTGATTAATCATTGGATATCGCAGGAACATCACTCGTGTTCGGTGGCATTTACATTCGTGCCTGCGACACTCGTGTAAATGCTAGCCAACAGACTCGTGATATTCTGCGGTATTCAATGATTAACCTATATATATATCATAAGAAACTAATGACTGGAGAGGACAACTACTATAAGCCTCATGCACATCAACACTGATAATACAATGTAAGTCTTGTGTTTTTATCCAATTGTGTGTGTGTGTGTGATAATATATCACATATTGCAGTGAGGCTTGCTAGCAACTATTGTTGAAGCACATTAATTTGATTTTCTGAGTTCACACAATTGAAAACTGGTTACCTCTTTCACATCTTCCTCAGGAGCCATGGAAGCTGCTAGAGCCTTCAAGTCTATGTCCCCATCCTATTAGTAATATACGCAAACTCATAAACACACATCAGTAAGTGTGAAAAACAAACAAAATTTCAATCTTATGATTAAGCTTTGCTTGACAGATTGCATGCTACTATTTTGTTGATTATACAATAACCCAAACAGACAGCTATAAACAAATATATACATAGTATATAAATATAATTATATGATGTTTAGGCCTGCCCTTGGCACTAGGCTACTACAAAAACTAGATGTGAAAGCTATAGAATTCATGCTAAGACATGTACCTCATAGTGAACTCTCTCTTCTATTCATAAAGATAGAAATTGAAGGTTATACTAGGAATAAACAGGAAATTAGTAATCCTTATAATTATAACTAGGCTAGTTCTCCCATCGTTTGTACTGAAGCATACCATTATTATAAAATAGTGGAGGTGCTTTAAAAAGCATAACCAACAATTACAAGCTACTAAAAAGACACTTAATAAACAAACACACAATAGTCAACAGCGATCCATGTAGGTATATGTTAAATGAGTCAGCATTGACACTTGACAATTCAGGTAATTTGTTAACTGAAATATAATTTAGACAGTTTGTGAAGAAAATACATACAAACAAACATACCAATGTAAAGAGTCCAGCCTGATGCGTGAGGTCAAAGTTTAGTTGCTTATATGTAGTCACTCTAGTAGCAGTGGCCCTAAATAGTTATAATAAAAATAATAGTAATAATAATTGGCGAGCGAGACACTCCGGGGTAACACAATTGAAAACAGGAATATTTGTTTGTTATATATGTGTGGACGTACGCATGTCATTTTGTACTTTGACCCACCCCGTACTTTTGTGTTAGCTCTTTTTTCGACTCCGTCCCAAATTTCACTAAACAGATTCTTCTGATTTATCGATCATTACCCGTATCACCCTAGAAATTAAATTGTTTACCGCATTGAATTCTTTTACGGGCAGTTAAACAAAAAAAACTTATTTGAGATCCATTACTGTTCGAAGTAGTGGCTGTGGTAAGTTAATACGCTATTTGTCATGGTTATAAGCCCTACGCAACAGTATTGACTTCAAAATTCATTGGCCACTAGACTACTCATGAAGGTAAGTCTTACTTAGGTATGTTCAGTTGTGTGAAAATATTGTGCATTACAACTAATAACGCAAAGAAAACATTTAAATAGTATGACTTGTTTTTTGTTGCTTTATTTATTTTTTCAATTCAGAGAATTGTGGGGAACGGTTACTACGGCAATGAATCCCCTTTACTGAATATGCATAATTTAAAAACTCGACCTTTATTTTAGTATCTTGAATGTTAGAAGTTAGAATCAAACGTTTAACCATAGTGTAGATTTAGGCTTGGTCGCCATTTGTGCTTAAGCACATCACTAGTAATAAAACAATTGTCATCTATATAATAATACCTGTGATCGACGACGATGATGTACGTATTCATGAATAATTCATGAGATAATGAGCTAGAACACGCAGACGCACAATACTCGTAAACTCGCGCTAAATTACCGGGTAAAGCTAGAGCGCAACGCAGAACTGGTTAGCAACCAAACACAGCACATAATAAATGGACAGTAGGCGGGAGTGGCAGAAAAACAGGAGCGTGGTTTTCGTGAACTAACGCTGAATTACCTAGTATACCAATATTGCAGTTATAAAGAAGTGAACGCTAGGCTACCGGTAGGTAAATTCATTTGCTACCAAACCTGGTACAATAATAAGTGGAAGAAGACGAGAGTGGCAGACAAACCGGAGAGTGAGTAAAGTGTTGTCACAATCTGTAGCACGCGATTACTATAATTGCAACAAAAAGCGGGTGGAACAGACGAGGATAAGCGACGTAAGCTTCAAAAAGGAAGGTTAAAATGAATCGATGGAATCGACGAGGAAAGGCGGTGTGGTAAAAAAGAGAAACTGCAAAAGAGAAGGCAAAAAGGGAACGATTAATATTGTACTAAAAATGATTAAAAAATTTCAAACCACTCAGATAGACATACAAGTGCATTGTACTAATTTTTTTTTGTTTGTGCTGAGGGTTTATATGAAATATTTTTGAATACAATTTATCATAGAAATAAAAAACATTTTTTTTAATCTTGAGAAGAAAAAAATTATTGTGAGATAGATTATTGCTAACTTTAGACACCCCCAAAAATAAGAAGACAATTAGCTAGAGGACAGCAGTATAATAGTATTAGCTAAAAAGAGTTCCTGAGTCATAAAGCAGTTCTTAAGCTCATCACTTAAATAAGTCAAACAATTAAAGACAGAATTCCCATAGGGAAGCCCTTGAAGTGCTCTGCTGATCAAACGCTGACCAAATAAGGTAGATTATTGTACCCTGTAACCCTGCTTCCTGGCACCTTGTTTCCTGTTCTAGACACTGCTATAATGGCTACAGTTGATAGATTTGATCTGTTTATTTCTCCTCCTCCTGACAATTTGAAATGTGTCATTTGTCTGGAGGTAGCTAAGACTCCCAAGCAATGTGAAGACTGTGGTAAACTGTTCTGCAGTGAGTGCATTAAGAGGTATGGAAGAAAGCCTTGTCCTAACTGTAGGAAAGAGAGCCCTAACTACTTTACAGACAAAAGAGGTGAGTTTACTAACATAGCAAATGAAGCTGAAATAGAGTGCAATGTGAATGTGTGTGTGTGTGTGTGTGTATATGTTTGTAGGAGAGAGAGAGATAAAGGAGCTAGGTGTGAAATGTGCTAGCAGAGAGAGAGGCTGTCCATGGACTGGGACTATTGGAACATTAGACACACACCTAGCTACCTGTGAGTATCTTCTGGTCACATGTCCCAACAAGTGTGAGGATGATAAAGATGGTGGACAGACACAACTCATGAGGAAAGACTTGGAGGAACACGTACAATCAAGATGTCTGAAGAGACCTTTCGAATGCCCCCACTGTGGAGAGAAAGGAACATATGCTAGCATTACAGCAGAGCATAACAAAACTTGTGAAAAGAAAATAGTAGCCTGTCCCAACCAAGGAAGTGGATGTCCATTACCTGTGGAACGAGGGAAAACCAAGCAACATGTGAGTGTGTGTGAGTTCACTGAAGTAGCCTGTGCCTATGAGAGCCTTGGCTGTGGAGTGAGGATGATGAGGAAAGATGTGGAGAAACACAAGAGAGAAGCTAGAGAGAAGCACTTGGACTTGTCACTAGATACTGTCAGCTCACGTGAAGAACAACACAAGACACTGTCAGAAGGAGAGGCACTTGTATTCAAACTACCAGGATATGCCAGCAAGAAAGAGGAGGATGAGACATTTTACTCGACACCAATTTATACTCACTCTGGGGGCTACAAATACAGCATCAGAATTGATGCTAATGGATGTGGTGATGGTGCAGGCACACATGTGTCTGTATTCACTAAGATATCAGAAGGTCGCTATGACGACAGGCTACCATGGCCCTTCAAGGGAAGTGTCACATACCAACTATTAAACCAGTTGGCAGATGACAGACATCATCACTTAGTGAACACATTTACTGACACTAGTGACATGCAAGTTGGTAGCTGTAGAGGTTATCAACGATTTCTTCCTCACTCTTCTCTCTGCCCTGACCCAGCCACCAACCCACAGTACCTCCTGGATGATACACTGTACTTCAGAGTGTCAGTGAAAGTGGACAACCACAAGCCATGGCTGGTCTGCACTGACAAAATAAACATGGACTCCATCAAAACAATAAACAACAACAAAACATTGAAGAATGGGGAACAATTCGTTTTCAAAGTAACTGAATATAGTATAAAGAAAGATGCCAAGTTGTGGTCATATAGCAGTGCGTTTTACACTAGTCCTGGTGGATACAACATGTGTATTAAGATATATCCAAATGGAGATGGTTCTGTTTCTGGCACACATGTGTCAGTGTATGCCAAGCTATTAAAAGGTTCCTATGATGCTAGTCTGTCGTGGCCCTTCGTGGGAACTGTCACAATCACACTACTCAACCAGTTATCAAATGAGAACCACCACACTAAGACACTGGAGTTTACAAAGACTGATAATCATAACATTGGTGATGACAGGGGCTACCCATGGTTCATCTCACAGTCTGTACTCTCTCAAGATCCAGTGAAGAACACACAGTACCTCAAGAATGACACTCTGTATTTCAGAGTGTCTGTACAAGTGAAGGATTCCAAGCCATGGCTGACATGTACTAATGAATAACTTATGATTAGCTGATTTATATTTTGAATGTTTCATACTGTTTTAAGCTATATTTTAACTCACGATGGAGGTTCAGCCATCTGGGTAGTCAAGTCCTCCTCAATAATGGCCTCCAGGTCTGGAATGATTGGCACTATTTCTGTATGTGTGTGTTTGAATTTGATTGATTCTATGTAATGATAATAATCATTATAATAACTATATAAGTGTTTCAATATCACTAATATTTAAAAATATGCCACCATAAATTAAATGGAAACAAAAAGTTAGAACTTGATAAATTTTGATAAATTACGATATCTTCCAATTAAATCTTAGAAAAAATCACAAATTGAGAAATCCTGCGAGCGAATAGCAACAGTTTTTATCTGCAGTTGTGAGTATGTTGAAAAAAAACAAACGGATCCAGTGGCAATGAATTAGCTCCAGTGTCTAACTGAAGCTGATGCTTTGATTTGTTGGACTTGGACACTCTATCTAGCAATTGATGCTTTAGCTGATGATCATGTGGCCATAGCCAGTAATAGGTCACACAAAATAGGTAAATTGAAAATAGAGGGCATACTAAATCAAGGTTACCATAGTGATTGTATACCTGCACAGCATGCATTGAGAGTGGTAGCTGTATTTGGCATTTGAATGAAGTTAATTGTGTAAGTGGTAGCTATGCTTTTTAATTAATTGTTATAGGTGGTTACCTTAATTGTCATATAGTAGTTTACCAGTTTAAATGGTAATGACGCACCAAAGGTGAGCTCTACACTAGCTAGCTATTACAAAATAATCTCAGACAAAAATAATTATTTATTGGCTATTCTTATCAGGCATCAATGTAGCTGGAACAATGTAAACAGTACATGTAAACACATAAGAGAAGCAGCTGAACGGGTCAGAGACACTCACCTGTATATAATTTCAATGCAAAACTCCACTTCCTGCATTCTGTTAACTTTCCCAGCGTTAAGCAAAACTACCAGGCAGCAAGAAATTATGTGCTCATGTGATTAAGATGTGACGGGGGGGGGGGGGGGGGGGGGGGGGGCGACGGAA
>WLWI01002318.1_pt1 | contig 16439 bp, 9 predicted proteins | sample 6701501 | NCBI WGS metagenome assembly WLWI01 (sample SAMN12718690, study PRJNA515312) | sponge metagenome | isolation source: marine sponge | host: Mycale hentscheli | place: New Zealand: South Island, Marlborough, Capsize Point | collected 2014-11-01
AGGGCCTAATTTACTAAAATGCATTACAGTTAACGAAATGTGGCTCAGGCAATATTTTTGCTTATAACCTGTGCTCTTAATTTGGGGTATTACGTTCACCCCCACCCACTTTAAATTAAGAAGATGTTTAATCTGTATAGTATTTCATGAAAGTGATCTAACAATTATCTTTAACAAATATGCGTATATTTACCATGAAATATTATCACTTGTGAAATCCAAGCAACAGAAGAACCTTTGTAATACTTTAGGCTATTAAAATATAATTTATTTTTGCAAATGTATGTGACAGATTTTCATGAGAATGGGGATTCCTCGGGTCATAACAACTGATCAAGGATCTGAGTTTCGTAATCAACTCAACACTGAATTAAACCTGGTCTTGGGTATAAAACACCACTTAACAACGGCTTACCATCCTCAGGTAATATTGATCATTAGCTTTAATTATAATATAATATAATGTTGTACGATAATTAATATAGGCCAACGGGTTGGATGAACGCTTTAATCAGACACTGCAATGTATGCTTGTCAAATTTTCCCAAAGTAAGAAGGAAGATTGGGATCTATTTTTAGACACTAGCGTATTTGCATACAACACATCCCGCCATGATTCTACCATCTATACACCATTTGAGTTGATGTTTGGACGTCGGTGCTATTTGCCCATAGATGTTAATACAAGAAATTGCAATCTTGAGGATTTTTTGAAAGAATACCAGAAAGAAGACAGAGTCAAAAATATTGACCGTTTAACAAAAATTCGCAGTGTTACTCTGGAGAAAGCAAAAATTAATATAAAAAAGGCTCAGGAAAAGCAAAAGTATCATTATGACTTGAAACATGCAACGTCAAATGTTTATAAAATTGGAGCTAAAGTATTACTAAAAGATTTATTGAGAAAGAAAAGAAAAGGTGGTAAACTAGATACTAAATGGTTGGGCCCATTTGTCATTAGAAAAAATTTGGGGAAAGTATTGTATTACATATGTGACGACAGAAACATGAAGTCATGTTGGAAAAGAGTTCATGGTACTCACTTGAAATTATATCACTCAATGGCTTCAGACTATGATCTTTTTTCTGTGCTGTTAACAGCCAATAAATACATACTGAAGGCCCTTGATCGAGCACAGTGAGGGTGCTATACTTAGAGCCCAATGGACACTAAATATGATGCAGTGGCTAACTAATGTAGAACATAGCAACTGTTCCTAACAACATAATTAGAGGGACTCTAGATATAGTAGCCCAGCCATGAAGGCAGGGGCACTACATAGAGAACCCTTTCCCCTAAAGAGCCTAAGGGATTTAAAGTCCTTCTGTAACAATACAAAAACTACAAAAACAATGTTCTAAATGCAATTACCACCTTAAGAGCAAACTATATTGTAATAAAAGTTAGATTCTCAGGAGGTGATTAAATCATAACTAAAAATATTTATCTTAGTTTTTATAATTAACTAGGTCACCGTGACAATGTCAATGGTTAACATGTCAGCTTTTGAAAGGTTTGGGTTATCTTAATAATTGGCTACAAGATAAAAAAAAGAAGTTACCCACTGTGTACCAATCCTGAATAATAATCACCTCAAAAAAATAAATTTTGGCGAAATCATAAACATTATAGGCCACTTATTTCAAAATGATACCTAACAGGTATGCTGTTGGTGGTTGTTGTTTTTTTCAACAGTCATTGAAAATTAAACTAATGAGCTTCAATAGCAGCACATTGAATCACATTTGAATCTGAGTGTAATCTTTATCAAATCTTTAATATTGCTTTTAATTTAAGTTCCACAGTCAGATCAATGTATCTATGATTATCTTATTGTAGACAGTTAGTTAGTAGTCAGTAGTATGGTTATAAGTGGGATAATAATTTATTGTACACTTTTGTGCACAGTATTGATTGTAACAATTCACATGTTGTTCCTAACAGTAAATGTGATAAGTCTGTGAGTTTGATCATGTTAGATCTGGTCATTTGGGGGCTTGCAAGGTTTGTCAGATGATTCGGAAGTGTTTTATGTAGCCGAATATTAGTTTATAATATGTAGATAAAATATGTGAAGTCTAGTGAAATCTGTCAGAAGTCTAACAGGCATGTAAGGGGTTCTTGTACACAATAAACTCAAGTTATGACCCATATTATCAATCCTTTCAATGCCATTGTCACTGTGACAAGGACCAGGATAGAGAAGTATTACGCACTCTAATATGACAATGAAATAACTCTACTCATAGGGTAAATATATACTTATAGCCGAAGTCACTAATCATTGAGATGCACTGTTCCTACTTTTACCATTTTATAGATTATATTTGTCTTACACAAAAACTGCATGTAAAGCATCATTGTCAACAATGATACTCAACTACTGAATATGTGATCAACAGTCATATATAAATTTGGATTACATTGACAAAATAGCTGCTACATTATTAATTACAATAAGCTAAATGATAACATCAGTGGTTGGGTTAACATATTTTTTTTTATATCTCACTGCCATAGATCAATATGACCCAGTTGCTATGATGTCATTTGCATAATTAAAACTTCCTAAATATCAAATGCTGTGGAACTGAAAACTTAAATCTGTTAGTCTAAATATTTTACTGAACAATTCATGAGAGAAGAATTACCTCATCATGATTAGTTTTGGTGAGACTTCTGATTGTTATCTGGGACACTTGTTCCTCTTATGGCATGGTCAGTGTTTTGCTGTTTATCATGCATCAGTCACGTATATGTCATGCCCCACCCCTTCATTCATCGTTGTTGTATCACTCTCGTAGACTCACATGTATTAGGGGGAGTGTTTTCTTACTTGTAGCTGTCTATCATATTCCTATACTTACTTACTAGAGCTGAGATCAGTTCCAATAAGGTGTTACATACAATATTGTTATTTCGTATCATTAAAAATGAGAAATCAAATGAACAACAGCATCTTACTAAATCTTGAATTTTGGTTTCAGTTAGGTATGTACAAAATATATTATTATATTATGTTATTGTCAAAATTCTTTAACTTTATGGTTGAAAATGAAAGTAGGTTTAGTGTAATATCATTAAGAGTCATGATTCATTTTATTAACTCACTCATTTGTGATAAAAATGATAAATATAAAAAATGCTTTAAATAGTGAGATGAGATTAAAATAAGTGTTTAAAAGTGTTTCTTGCAATTTATAAACAATAACATAGAATATGATACTTTAACTTGATAAAAACTTTTAGCGCACTGTTATGCTAAGTTTTACAAGTTTTGTAAACATGATAAATTCCCGAAGTTTTGGTTAAGTGTTTACTCCTCATACATAAAGGAATCAGCATACATTCTGATAATATGGAAAACAGAATTACTATGAGTTGCTATGGCAAATATTTGTTTATATTGAATCTACTAATTCGTGACATACTCAATAATTTATTTTCATTGTTATTCAGTGACAATCTATTTGATTATAGAGCTCTTATTATATTATATGTTTGTATGAGTTATGTGATTGGCATTCAGATGTTAGACTGCAGGTGGCTAACAGGATTTAATTCCCTAAATATAACCAATATATTTTGCTTTAAGACATATCTATAAATTATCACTGCCTGAAAAGTGTCCATTGACAACCATAACAAAATCATAAATTAGTGTATAATGTGTTGATAATTAGTTTGTTAACCTTTTTATATTTATCATTTTTATCACAAATGAGTGAGTTAATAAAATGAATCATGACTCTTAATGATATTACACTAAACCTACTTTCATTTTCAACCATAAAGTTAAAGAATTTTGAAGTCTATACTGTAATTGAAGAGTTCACTAATCCTTAGTGAACTCTTCAATTACAGTATAGACTAAAACATTTTATGCAATACAAGTGAAGTGAGCCTATAATCCCGTATTTTATTACAACACCAAGGTTTGTTATGGGTATGAAATATAAATGTAAGTATATAATACCACAAAAAATTCTCAATATTTGAGACTTGGATTTAAAGGTGACTAACAGGATTTAATTCCCTAAATATAACCAATATATTTTGCTTTAAGACATATCTATAAATTATCACTGCCTGAAAAGTGTCCATTGACAACCATAACAAAATCATAAATTAGTGTATAATGTGTTGATAATTAGTTTGTTAACCTCCACAGCTTTGCAAATTATTTGTTAACTCTAATTATCAAGACAGTTTACGGATTTCGTTATGGTTGCAAATGGACTCTTTTCACCCTGTATATTTTTTCAGATCTTTTAAATATAAAATTTATTCACTTGTTTATTCATGTTAGTTGACATGTAATCCTATGTAAGTTCTATAACTTGTGTGCAATAAAGAGAGCTATACAGAAATAAACACCATAGTGTTTGAAATTTTCTAGCATGTTTATCAAAGTTAGTTATTATTAAAAAGAAGCCAAACTATATATGTTTGTTTTCCCTGCTCTGAAACACTTTCTGTGCACTGTTCACATTGTATTGTAAGTCTTTTCCTTGTATAAAGAATGCTTTGTCAGTAAAACAAAGTGAACATTAAGTATTATTACATTTACTTAACACACCATAGTTATGGTTAAAAAAATTCAAAATAGAGTATAATAACTCAATACTTTCAATATTATTTAAGCAAGTTAGTGCAAATGCCAATATGTTGAAGTATGTTACAAATTTATTTCTCTTGACGGGATCATGCGTCTTCCTATTATAATGAATTCAATATAGTTCCAATCAAAGTAATATCTTGATATTACAATGTGTCTATGCTGTTCACTATTACCTAAACATTCTTGAGTCTGATACCGACAAATACAACAATATTCTTATAACACTATGCAAGCTGTATAACTAATTTTTTAACATACTTGAACACACAATCATTGTAGAGTAGTTGATACAGACCGTTTAGAAACTGCTCACCTAGCTTATCAGCTCCCTCTTATTACTCTCTGCATTATATTTCTACAACTTCCTGCAGTACTCTCAATTTACATAAGTTACAGCAAATAACATATTTTGCAATATATATATTTTTTTAAATCGTTTGTGTTTATTAGAACAGAAATCCTGAAAATGAACCCTTCACTTTATTCAAGAATCCAGAATTTAAACACAGATATAGCGTTTTAATCCAGTACTTTTCTTAGTTTATGCTTACACAGCATGAATGTACATAACTGAAAATGATATATAAAAGGCCAACTACTGTTTGTGTACTTAGGTATTTTTAGCATAGTACAAACTATTTAAAAAACTGAGGTTTTATGAGAACTTTTTGAATGAGAAACTAATTTACGATCTAGTTAAACTCTTATTTTTTATTGTGTCTGAAATAAGCGAAGAGTTCAGTTAAAATAAATGAGGCCGCAGATTGAATAGCATTGAATTATTGCAACATCAATTTTGTAAGGAAAAACACTAGCTACAGTTCAGTTTACATCATTATAATTATTATCTGTACAGTAAAGAATCAGAATAGTAATGTGTTCTTTCATATAGGTTGTACAAATAACTTCACTACACATTATATGGTAGCCATTTGTTACTTCTGACAGAAATATTACAGTATGTATTGCACTCATTCGAGTTTATGAAAAAAAATTCTAGTGTATGAACAGTTTGAAGAGTCTGTATAGCAAATCATTGGAGTATACTCATGATTAATTAAACTAAAAATAATAAAATTAAAAATAAATTGTGATTTTGTTCCCACGCTATAAACTTACTGTAAAAATGCCAAAATTAAAGATAAATTAACATAAAAAAGCAAGTGAGAAACTTAAATAAAAGATCGACCATAGTTATATTGCACACTTTCATAAAGTGGAACAGGACCAGATTGTGATACAGTGGAATGATCTCTTTTCTTCACAGTGTCATATGACAGATTAGTCTCACAGGTGAAGTCTTCAGTTGGTGGAGTAGACATGACATTAACTATACCATTATGATACATTATTGTCATACTGAAGAGAAACCTAAATATAAGAGATATGAGAATATAATGTAAAAGCACACCACGGATTATTTTTATTATAATTCTCCCCTAATTTTATATGTAGGTTAATTATTTTTCAGTTCATTTATTACACATTAGCTATAGATATTATTACGAATAAGGCAAAAAATTAATTAGCTGATCAGCTCATTAAATTTCACTTTTTTAATGAAACGACATTGAGGTGATTATAATAATATACTTTCGTTTTTATTTAAGTACAATGTAATTTGAAGTAATTACTCTCAAAGCATAAAATTGGAGTTATTTTATGATTATTTCTAAGGCTAATATTAAAGTTAGATAGTATCAATCAACCTTTCACTACGTACAAAGTAGGTATTCTAGTTACCAAATACAATAAAATGTTTCATTAAAGTAGCCAATGCTTGTATAATATTACAGATAACATAGAATACTATTAGAACATTATTATGCTAAAATTGAATTTTTATTGAACCATGTAGCTATAATTTATTTTTACATAACTTGTATAATAATTTTTGATATGTATATACAACTATAAGGCAAAGTTTTTAGCTCAGTATTTGAATTTGGAACTTGGGTTTATTATGTTATTGTTCAACTATAAAACTTGAAGTCAATTACTATAAAACATCTTTTATTAATTCACATTTAATTTTTATGCTCATTTCTATTACTTTTTGTCAAATTATTTCGATCTTAACTACATTACACTTCTACATTGCTACCACATTATTTTAAGCCACTAGACCAATATTCCATATTGAAAGTCACTGCTTGGAACAACTTATGATTAGCTTAACTTCTCCAGTTCTAAATAACTGCTTTATAATTACAAAATGTTTGCAGTAAAATTATATTATTTAATAATAGTTTTAGTACCAATTTCAAAACAGTGCTGATTGCTTAAGAACAGTATAAAACCTCATTGCACAGTAACTGAGCTTGTAATAAAAAACAAAACAACAATACAGTTTCAAACGCTAAGTTATTGGCAATACTTACTCCACCAAGCTCCGAATAATTTGCATCTGCCAGTTTGGTTTGTGGTGTCTTGTGATTTGTGTCATTCAAACACAAAACCTGATCATATGTTTCATAAATTTTGAATGAATAACCAATATAGCATTTCTTTATTTTCTACTGTCTGCTTTTTGAAACCAGGTGTATTAAAAATTCTCTATCATTTCTTTCTCACTTGTACATCTACTGCTATTGTTAACTTACATTAATTTCTACCGTTAGTCCTCTGTTTACTCGAGATCTTTGAAATGAAACACAATAATCATATTTTTAACATTTAAATTAACTCAACTGACTTCTGAAACTTTTGTAATGTACAACCTCCACCACAACAGTCTATAATATGCACCATGTATAAATATTTACTGTATTGAATTGACTTACTATAGTGACAAAGGCAGCAGATTAATAAGACAGTAAATATTGAAACTCCAATGGCCACCACGAGTGCTATAACACTTGCAACTATTACTATTACTACACTGCCAGAATCTGTTGTAGTAATTATTGTATAGTCACTAGGGTTTGCTGTAAACAAATTGAAAATTTGCTATTATTATCATATTACGGGAAATTTATCTCTAACCTGTTGTACTAGAGCATAAGAAAATTGGATTGACTTCAAATTGGACAACAGAAGTTCTATTATTTCCATTGACATCAGCAATTGTGGTTAGATTATATAGTGTTATCAATTCAATATCCACAGAATCAGAGCTATTTCCTATTATGGTATTATTACCATCAGTGGCTCGTGATAATGTATGCATACAGTTGTTATAGGAGCATCCAATGATATATTCACATGTTAAATTATATTCTTCTGCATTCATTGAAGGACAAACATTGAGACCTATTGCACCTATATTCATAATAGAATGAGTATTGACTTCTTCTGAACTCTATTATAACTTACAAAGTAAATATAGTTGAGAGTATCCCAGTCCTAGACTGTTGTTTGATTTGATTGTTAAGTTATATACTAATTGTTCTTCTAAGCCAGTAATACTGACAGTGGACAATGGGCTAGCCATTGTCAGTGGCATAAATGTTCCTTCAATATAATTTTGAAGCATAGCAACATACATCGTTTGTTTATTGTGACACTCCTGCGGTATCTATATAATATTGGATAATAACATAGGTTAATTACAATAATTCAACTAATACTAACCAGTACTTTCAGATTTAATGAGTAGGAGTCCTCCACTCTCATTAATGAATACTCAATATCATTTGTAGAAGGTATATAAGGCAGAGCCTTGTTTACACATGAAGGAAGACTTTGTCCCACCATATTAGTAGCTGTGATACACATGGTAAAGGGATCACATGACCTCACTCCTTCCAGTGTGAAGTTATAGGAGTCAGTATCAGTCACATACTCAGTGATGTCTTTCAATTGACTTGGACTCAAGAATGTGAGATTAATAGTGAAATGAACAGATACTGTAGCAATGATTCTATAATCCCATGATGTCATCAATGAATAGTCATTCAGAAGTATATCCCCTATATTTGGAGGATCTGGGATGCCTATTCAAAATATACAAATAAAAATCTTTTTTTTTTAAATATAAAACAATTCGGGCTTATTTTAAGAAACACTCCAGCATATTTTTTTTAATTTACTATAAGAGTAAATAAAAATGCTTACAGCTGTTTTTATATATAATTTATTGTAACTGACTTTTACATTAGAGTTGACATCTGACTTTCTGTAAGTTATTTAACCCCTTTAACATTTAAATGTTACATGTCACAGTGTTGGCGAAGGTATGACAGTTTAGTGTATTTCATTGAGCATTATGGTACTATAAACATTCATTAAATGTAGTCAGAGACACTATATAACATGCTCGTGAAATTATAATAATGGTATATAATAATGCTTAGCTACTATTATGATATTATATTGTAATCACATGACAGCTTATTTTATTTCAATAGTATATCTAGTATAATAACTTACCGTATATAGTCACATTTAGTCTGTTTTTTGCTTCATGAGAGCGACTATTAATACCAACACATTCTATTGTTATAAAATCAATAACTATTTCTGAAGTATTTAGTAAGAGAACAGAAGAAGTCCTAGTAAAATCCATAATGATTATCCCATCAGTTACTACGCCAACTACATTTTTATCAAACGGCTGCTCAAATCCTGTTATTGTCCATCTCAATAGAATCAATTCATTGGTAGTGACATTACAGAATATCCTTGACTCAGTATTCATAGGAAGGACTAAATATTCCTTTGGAATTATGACAACTGAAGCAATCAAAACATGTCATTAAAACAAAAAAACATAATTAAACTTCATAATTGTACTACAATAGTGAAAGTTAATAACTCAAGTATTTTGTGAATAGCTACCCACTAAGTCACAATTGCTTTATTGAATTAATATCACTCCAAAAATTAGTTCATAGTAACTTAATGACAATTATTTGTACCAATATAATGTTTAAAATATATTTTTGTTTATTTGATATTGAAACAGCAGAATTAAAAGTAAAGAGGTAGCTATCAAAAGTTTCTCAGTATAGATTGTAAATAAAAACAAATAGATTCTTTTAATTTAGCTTTATATACAAATTCTTAGTGAAATGTCCCTTTTTAGTTGAATTTTAATATCTTAACGAAATATTGATCTAGTTTTGCTTTAATCTGACCCTCTACACCACTATAACCGTAAACCAAACTAATATGAGAATTATTATCATTTCATTAGTATTATACCCCAAAAGTTCTTAAGAGTGTACTGCTCAATTTCAAATAACATATTTAATAAGATTTTCTACCTACTTTGTGGCAATGATGAAGTGTAAGAACTATAAATTTGATTTTCAATATGTAACAAAGGGTGTGGGGCACTGTTTCAATATTTACAATAATGTGATAAAAACATCAAATGTGGTACACATGAAGAAAACCACCTTACTAGCATAGTTGGATTAGGACACCTTTACTTTCACCTTTGGTGAACTTTAAGTGCTAATTAATATAATTGTTATGATAATGTCGTAGATATAACATTTATTTTCCTTAATTTAAATACATGATATATTTTAAATAAAAGCAAATGTTATACACAGAAGCATAAAATTTGAATAACATTAATAATTTAAACCATTCTTGAATTATGGTCCTTTATGTGCTAACCATAATAATAATTATACATATTTTGGTCCTTTTGGTGTCCACAAGTAGTAATGGGTGAACAATAGGGGGACGTCAGCACAGCTATTCAATTATGAATTTGGTTACAAATGCTCCAAATTTTTGCAATCAAGCCAATAGTGCATATAAAGCTGATTTGTAGCCAATTCGGGGTGGCTTAAGAGAAAGACATTTGTTTAATATAGCAGCCTTGTATTTCTTCATGAAATCTGACGAGGGGGGGGGCTGTTTTCAAGGTGTATATTGGGTGTCCAGCAAGAGGGGAAATTTAAAAAAATAGTTTCGGCATGAATCTCAAGCCTTCCTACCAGTCTTCATGATGATTGCAGTTTTCACAAATTATTACAAGTCATTTTTTATGTAGCTTACAAGATCAAAGTGAGACTCTGCTGGCAAACTGTGTCATATTTAGATAGATCAGTCATTGTTCAAATGCTGAAGCTTACAGCTTAAAAAAAGTAGAATATTCCTGAGATTTAATCCCAAATTTAAAAATATTGTGTGTAGTCTTACTAAAGTGCTGTAGCCCTTCCCTTCCACTCCCTTTAATAATATTTTTTTTGGCATGGAGAAATTAATTTGCTTAAAAAGCAGAGATAAAACAGATCTAAGAAATTTTACAGCAACATGTGATAATTATCAAGAGAGGTGATATTTGGGGATTGGCTCTACTACCTTTTCCTAACAGTTGGGGGTAGAGAAAGACACACGGTAGTCTCTACAAACCAGTCCAGCTGAAGCTGTTCAGGCTTGCTAAGAACTGTTATCTCGTAAGTACAAGATGGGCTGTGTATTATGTTGCCAATGAAAGTAGCCCAGCCCAAATTATGTTGCAGTAGCTAATGCTGCCATAAAAATGTTTATGTAACACAAAGAAAGTTAGTCTGACATGCTCTTTGATATTAGTGAAGATGCATAATTTAGAAAGAAAATTGTAAATTGTGTATCTGTGGCCCCTTACTATACAATTGACTACATTAAATTGTCATGGTTACAGTACAATAAAAACTAATTAAAATTTTTTCCAAGAACTAGCTTCCTCAGCTCATAATTACACTATTCATGCTAGAATATAGAAATCACTCATTCTGCCAACCCTAAATGATTAGGTACACCTAATCATGAAAATAATGAAAATAATTCATGAGAAAAATTGACATGCAATCACTTGATGTGTTTTGCACACTAATTCTGTTATTGTGTTATGCACACCAAAATTAGAAGGCATATTGCGACTTCAAGCACACCCTAATCTTATAACTACTTAGATGTAATAATAACATCAAAAGTATGTACATTACCAATTTTTTTTTAATATCAATGGACAGAAATAGCCTACTTTTCTAATAATTTTGCCATGGCAAATTTTTATGTTATTTATAGTATGAAGGAGTGATGCAGAGTCCAATATGTGTAATTGCACTGCTCATATTGTAAGATATTTTAATTATTTGTAAGGCATGTACATATGTTATAAGCATGTCTATGGAAGGATACACCATGTAGTGATTGTAGTTATGTGAACTGTAAGCTGCTGTAAGGCATAACTAAGTGAGATTTTTCATCAGCCAGAATACAATGCTTCTCTTCTGCCATGGCTAGAGCACTGTTGTGTATTTGCTAGTTTCACCTTTACTATTTACTCAAATGTTCATTAAGTAATTGTAAATATAAATCAGCAAACAATCACATGTATGCAACATCTGATAATTATTAAATGACACACAACTCAATTAAAACAAATACATGCAATCACAATAATTAAAGTCTTTTAATTGTAATGGTATGATGATATAGCTAATTAACACCAGATACCGCAGGCACATAAAATTTTAGTACACACTAATTGGTTAGTTTTTCATCATATATTAGCATAAAGTAGCTATACTTTGGTGACAAAATTGTTTTAACAAATCATTTTTATAACAGAAAAACTTTCAATATGATGTTTACAGTACATATAAAACTTTTTGTAGAAGTAAAAACTAACACAAAAGCTTGGCTTTCTTTATATAAACAACTTAGATAAACATGCTGGATACTTTCAACGACAAAATAAAAAGACCTGAAACAAATGTTTGACTTACAGTTGTTAATTTTCATAAGGTTTTATCTCGTCTATTGTATACTTTTTAGTGTTTATTTCTACTCTTCATTATGAGAGTGTACCATAAATCCATGACAGTCTTCTAAGACAATGATTCACTCACAAATTTCTGTGTCATTTAAATTATGAATAGAATTAAATGATAGCATAAGCGAGGGTTTGCTTGGAGTTCTTTGTAATATACTGTGTAATACTTAGCATGCTATTCAATATCCTCTCACAATAAATATAGCTAGCTACATGTGAAATCAATTAAATCATTTCAACTAGTGTACTTTGTATTTTTTCCAGCCTTATAAAAATGCTTAGCTAAAACTGTACTTCCAGACTTTATGCTATAATTTGGTAAAGCTAAAAAGTTGCCTTTGTAGCAATCAACATCAGCTGTGTTATCATCCCAATGACTACGAAGTGAAATTCAATGCCTTCCACACAAAAGTATGGCCTCAGTAATACATTTGGTTTCTTGCTTTGGATGTTTTATTGAGTTGTCAAATATGACTGTCAATGGAAAATTCTGGGTTTAAAAGCATCTATTCTTGACAGAGCGATCCTGTGATACTGCTTAGAATCATGTGCAGCAAATTTAACTTATTATTTAGACCACAATTTGAACTTGATTCAAATAAATTGGATTAAGTTGTCTTTAGTACCAAAATTAGCGCAAGGCAAACAAAATATTCATTCTTTCGCCTTGCTAGCTATGTACAAACACTGGATTGTTTTAAGTATTTCATTTGACATGCCTGAATTGCAACCATCAAGGTACTGAAGGGGAAGATAGTAAGTTTTGAGAGGGAGGATGAACTGGTGTGGATGATAGATCAAGATCACTGGGAAACGATGACTCTGAAAGAGCAGAAGGTGTGGGGGAAATACCAGGGCCGGATTAAGGGGGGGGGGGGCTCAACTGGTGTCGTACGAGCTCACCCTTTTTCAGAATGTGCCCCCATCTTTTAGCTAGCTACTCTATTTCTTACCTTTAACTGGAATAACAATCACTTTTTGTTCGTTGTTGTTTTTTTCTCTTATTCCAACAATACTTGCGATCTTCTAAAGAATGCACCTCTACTTATTGATATGCCTAGTCAGTGTTTTTACAATATATGTCCCTACAACATGGCAGACCAAGTTTGTCGTATGCCAAAGCAGAGCAAGTACAGCATTTATTTGTTCTGGATAGAATATTATTATTTAGTAGTTGTTGTTATTCAATTTCTTCTTCACAGTTGACTTTGACAATTAGAAAAAAATTACTTTCATCATTAGCTAACTAGTCTTAGTACTTTTATTTTTTCTCATAAATCAGTTTCATTTCTTTTTTCATGATTTAGTGTAGCTATTCACTAGCAGTTGATAAATTATGCAGGCATATAATAAGTGATTTCATAAATACTGGCATATGCTGTCATAATTAGTGCATTTATGAGCATAATGAGGTAGCTAGTTTTTGGCAAAACATTTTTATAATCATTTTTTTATTGTATTGTAACAATAGCAATAGATTGTTTTTGGGACTTTTTAAATGAATTTTTGAGTTAACTTAATAACCTCTATAATGGTAATTCTATTTAAACATTCCAATATAACTATTTGTATGAAATAAAACACTTTCAGACCCAGCATGTTGCTCATCAGGATGTAGATAAAAACCTCACATATCAACAGTGGCCATATCAGGATTCTAATTAGTTACATGTATGTGTACTGGGATTCTTATAGTTGAGAATGTGGTTGAACTGATCTTCAAACTCTGTTCATGTGCATAATTATGTGCATTATAGGAGATTTCAAGTAGCATAATTACTAAAATGATGAGCATTGCCAGCATTACATAATAAAAAAATGAGCATAATTTGCCAATCCCTAATATTCACTCCTTTTCTTTATTCTAGGCATAAACACTTCTTAAATTTGTTTGATTTTAGTTCAAATAATTTTAATTCATGAGTATTATGACAGCATATGCCAGTATTTATTATTTAGTAGTTGTTGTTAGTCTTGCTGGAAATACATAGCCAACATTTTTGTAGAAATGGTTATAGCTATTTCACCATAATGTCTTGAAAAGAGCCCCCCCGCCCCCCCCCCCCCCCCCCCCCCCCCCACCACACCCCCAACCACCCCCCCCCCCCCCCCCCCCCCCCCCCCCCTCTTGGACATCCTGTTCAATGCCCAGCACAGCTGACTAATCTTCCCCTGGGGCTAGCACTAGCCTTTCTATTACCACATAATGCCTTAAAAAAACCCCCCCCCCCCCCCCCCCCCCCCCATTAAAAAATCCTAGATCTGCCCCTGAATACCCTCAGGAGAAAGTAAAGCCTCTGGAGGTCATTCTAGACCTCCAAAACAATTTAACAAAAGCTAATGATCACATGATACATAAAACAGTATACATTTTTAACCTGACCAAGCATCAATTAAAACTGCTAAGTTATATAAAATATCCTGTTTTTCTAAGGTAATATCTTAATAAGTAAATTTCCTACCTAGCTAAGGGAGAGCTAAACAATAAAATGAAATTGCTAGCTACAATAACACACAATGAAAATGAGCTCTAATAATACTAACCACTACCATAAGATAATACCTTCACCTACTTTCTTAATAGAAGGCTTTAATGTGCTAAGTTTTCTTTGGCAAAAGGGGGCTCACTCATTTGAAAGGGGGGCTCTTTATGAAAAATGGGCTCACACTCAAGGGTTTCGTATGCACTAGTTAAGTCTCTCTATAATTGTCCCTGTAACTAGCTAGTACAGTGATGAAGCAACACATTAATTGTGTTTTCCTAGTAGATATTCATTTTTTTGGCGTACAAACACCGATAAAAAAATAGCTAGCTAGAGCAATAGTAAAATATCAAGACCATAAATAGCTACTTAAACATCACATTGTATAGCCTGAACAATCTAAATTAGTTATCTCATAGTCGAGTATGATCACTTACTTTGTTCTCCAGTTTCCGTGATCGTCAAACTGAAGCTGAGAGCCAGAAAAAGTAGCACCGACATCATTTTACTGTTAGTAGTCATACGAAAAGGACAAAGTTAAAGAGCTATTAAATGCAATATAATGACAAGCTACGTGCCACTGTAAAAAGAAGTGGGTTACGCCAATACGCAGGTAATCCCCCCACCCCTACCTCAGCCTAAAGTGTGTTCCTAATAATTGATAGGAAACTGGAAAAACAATAAATGTGGGTTGTGATTTTATGTAATACTTAGTTATCATGAAGTTGTAGGAGGCCATATGATACAATCATTACTGGATATTACATAATATTATATATAATATAGATAATATACGTTTATCGTATATCTTAATATCTTATAATAGTGGAAATATATATTTATGAGTGTTTAGGTAAGTAGTATCAATGGTTCTACAATAGGCAATTGTTATGAATTTAGTAAGTGTTAACAGTATGACTTGACTGACATTATGGGAGAGTGTGTATTATAAGTCAGACTAATATATCATGTTGTGCCTGAAAAATTTCTTAGATAATGGAGCTACTACTATAAATTCAGCAATTATAAATCTAATTAATACCGTACTTAATATTATAATTATGGCCTCTTTATTTATTATGTTGGATAATGGTGGCATAAAATTAAAAAAAAAGTCTTTTTTTATTTCAATCCATTCAATTGTATGAAGACATTATGATGCAAGGGAAGAGATGCAGAATTTCTGGAAGTTTACCAGCACTGCTTATATTATATTGTATCTAGAGCTTTAAAACTCTGAAATTCCACTTTGTGGCCTCCAACAACCCCAAATCACTTTTAATTTTTACTGAAATTCCTCCCACTCCAATTTTATGTAGCCCCACCATTATTGCCACATTTGAAATAATTACAGCAGGAAAATATTATTGGCGAGCGAGCGTAGCGAGCGAGACACTTACAGGGGTAACACAATTGAAAATCGGGGATGTTTGTTTATTTGTTTGTATATATGTTTGGACGTACGTATGTCATTTTGAACTTTGACACTTGCGTTTTTGTGTTAGTTATGTGGTCGACCCCGTCCCAAATTGCACTAAACAGAATCCTCTGGTTTATCGATCAGTACCCGTATCACCCTAGAAATTGAATTGTTTACCGTTTTGAATTCTTTTG
>WLWI01002321.1_pt1 | contig 16436 bp, 9 predicted proteins | sample 6701501 | NCBI WGS metagenome assembly WLWI01 (sample SAMN12718690, study PRJNA515312) | sponge metagenome | isolation source: marine sponge | host: Mycale hentscheli | place: New Zealand: South Island, Marlborough, Capsize Point | collected 2014-11-01
AAAAGAGAAGGAAGGAGAAAGGGGGAGGGGGGGGAAAAGAAACAGAAAAGTAAATAAAAAAAAAAGTAAAATGATAGTGATGAGAAAGAATGTGACCGAAGAAAAAATGCTCAAGCAAACAAGTCAGCAAGTCAATACAACATTATTTGAAAATCAGGTCAAAAATACAACTATGGTTGCTGTTTGGGGATGGGTGGATAGCGAGGGGGGGGGGGGGGATTACCTTGAAACCAACACATTGATTGGGGGGCATAGACAAACCTCTATATATGCTGCAAGGATCTATGTTAGAGAAAGATTCTGGTCAGGGAGAATACAAGTCAATCCTTTCTAAAAGTTGTAATTTGTTTGTTAACAGTGCAAACTGTATGTATGTAGCTACATTGCGGCTGCATTTTTAAAGAACTTGCTGATGAATTTGACTTGCATGGAAAAATGGCTAATTACTTTGTTTCTCCTACAATACAATGACACTTGTTCGTGGCACCAAAACAAGGTCATCAAAACATCTTGGTTGCAAGAGCACGAGATTTGAACTTGGTAAAGGGTCTGGCTGGGTGAGACTATCCATTTTATCCATCCATCCATCCATCCATCCATCCATCCATCCATCCATCCTAATGCATTGGCAATCCATCTCTCTATCTAGCTATTTATCCAATGCTGAGGTGTAATCATTCAAACAAATTCAGCTAAGAGTCATCTGGCCACTGTCTGTTTACAGCATTTTTGCTGGACAACATGTGTAGATCACTCCAACTTTAGTTAGTGCTTTTAGCTGTAACTCAGAATAATATTTGTAGGACAGTCAATACAGTCAGCAAATGGTTTCACCTGATTAGACCCTTTTTTTTGTTTTTTTTTGTTTTTTTTTGTTTTTGTATTGAAGGTGATGCTATTTGCAGCCTAGCAATCATCAATTTTCATCTTTTTTAACTTTTCTGACATAAGTGTGTACATGTAAAAATGGTAAAGATAAAATACGTCTTACATTATAACAAATTTTCTCATTCTAACAACCAATGATATTATGTTAATTAAAACTTAACCTGACCGTTATTGGTTTATTGCCAAAGTCTTCATCTGGGGTTATTGGCTGTTATGATAAACCATATATATCTGGATTTTTGTTTGTTTGTTATTTTTAAGATCAACTTGCATGGAACCAATTAATACAACCACAACTATGATATCAAAATAGTGAAGTAAAAGAGATAAGTCAAGCATGTGATGTAATTGTGAGGAGCACGTTGTGTCTAGCTTCACTTAATGGAGTGATAGGAAACAAAGCAATATTTACAGGGGCAATGTTATTCTGGTAAATTATAATAGCTATAAGTATATATGTATAAAGTGACTATTAGCTGTGCATCATGGAAGTTTTGGTAGTTTACAGTACAACCCTAACTATGTATTTCCAAATTTATAATTGATAACCCTAACAACAAATAATATAAGAATGGCTTAGAGTTGATGGGTGGTTAATTAATAATGAGGATGTATTTATAGCTTTTATTATCATTACAGCTTCATCAATACTTTTGAATATAATTAAGTTATAACAAGGTGTAATATCTCCATCTAAGATTGTCTCTTTGGCCTTTTTATCCTTCTGAATAAAGACATAAATCTGCGACCTGCAGACTGAATTCTTGTCACAACGTGCCGTGTTCGACCTTGCCCATGTTGTTGGGATGCTGTAGTAGGAAAATATTAACAGATGGAGAGTCTGCATAGACCAGTTGACCAGATTCTGCTCCACAGGTAACAAAAGTTACGGTGAGTGGTTATACGGCATTGAAAACCCTTTACCACATGTAATTTAAAAAATTGATTTTTTTTAGTGCTTTTCAGGTCATTTAGATAGTCAGAATGGCTTATTTTAAGCTACCATCACTCTGGAAAATTGAGGTAAGAAAGACATTTCATTAAAAAAAAAATTCCAGTATTTATATTTAGCTATAAAATTATGGTCAAGGCTCATACTTGCAGCTACTTAACTTCAGGCCAATTAAGCCTTTTTTTTCGTTCATACAAGCCTTGTAATGTCTTTTATTAGATTAAAGGTCTAAAGAGTTTTACTTGTGTACAATGGTTTACTCGCTATTTGTGCTGAAGCACATCACTAGTTATTGAACTCTTAGCCACATCTGAAGTATTATTCAACTTATCCAAAATATCAATATTTTACTGAACAGTCACAACCTTTTCTTTTTCATTTTACTACCACTTCATAAGTAATCTTCAGGTATCACGTCAATGCAGCTGCTTTTTATTAAACCAAGCCAGATTCACTAGAAGGCTCACTCATAGCCGAAAATTATCTGACTCAAAATCTCTGAAAGTACCACATCCTGAGTAGTTCAGTAGCCACATAGCTACATAGTTATCAATGACTTCTCCCAGAGGACTGAAAGACTCAAACATAGGGACAACAAAACCTTACCTGACCTTACAGCTGTTCTATCTGTCAGACAGCACCCGTCCATCTCCACATCCGAAATATTAGCAGTTCTGTTTGACTTGCCATTCCAACCTATGGTAGCCAGAAAAAGACCACCATGTAATGGAGATCTGGTCACCAGAGCCCCCACCTCGACAGAAGCAGCTGCCCATGCGCTACCATCTACGCATCAGAAAGACAATTTCGAGTAAAGATAACTCTTAAACTTTGCTATTCATGTTTCTCTCTCCTACCACTCTAACATGTATCACCATTCACAGGTGCCCCTGGCCTTACCAGGGGTTCTTTTTTCCGAGTGTCCTCCTCAGCCTCGTCGGCCACTCGAAAAAAATTCTTGTGTTATTTGTTTCTGTTAATACATACACATGTGACTTTATTCTATGTTTCTTTCCCTGTCTTATCCTTATCTTCTTTCCCATGTTACCTGACTCTCAGGACTTTTTAATTTAATTTTTATTTTATTTTATTTTATTTTATTTATTTTTATTTTTATTTATTTATTTATTAATTTTTTTATTAATTTTTTTATTTTTTATTAATTTATTTTATTTATTTATTTATTCTTTTTTACTATACTATATTTCTAGAGTTACATTTATGAATGTATTACTCAATCGCTTGTCTATATATCTCAAAATTGTCACTTCATTCATTCTTTTGCCACCTCATTCAATGGCCAAACCCTATTCACAATATTTGTCATTCACTATAGCTGACTATATATAGTTGGCCTCACTTCAATTGTGCAAGCCAGATTCACTAGAAGGCTCACCCATAGCCGAAAATTCATGAATATATCTGACTCAAAATCTCTGAAAGTACCACATCCTGAGTAGTCCAGTAGCCACATAGCTACATAGTTACCAGTTAGGAAAGAGCCATTAGTTGAAAATGAAGTTCCACAGTAAACTAACTCAAAAATACTGAGTGAATGGTATAGTGTAGCTGTACAAATGAAATGATTAAAAAAAAGAAAAGAAAAAAGCTGGCCTACTATTAGCAAGTGATAGCTCGGGTATCATGTGCTATTAGGGATCAATAGCACGTAAAGCAATTGAAATAGCAGTTGTCTTTGTGCTATTTCAATCAACATCAATATTTTCTAAATCATTGAAGTCTGTTGGCTGAAGAAGCCTAAGAGGACATTTTAACGATCAAAATTTGCTGCTTCAGCAGAATCACCTGTAGTATACAGCTGAATTGTTTTGTATTTGTATTTCCAACAGCTATCTATAGCCACTACAATGCTGTGGTTAGCAAAAGTAGAATTGCTATATACACTCGTAGCAAAGCAATACTTTGAGTGCCTAGCATAGCCTTATGTGTAAGCGATGTTTTATGTTTCACATCAATTGCACTGATAGACATGAAATATCACATACATATTTATATGTAGTCATGTTGGGGGGGGGGTCAAAGTGGGGGTGGGGGGAAGGGGGCAGGGGGCGGGCAGGCATATCCCCTTGGCTCCCCTGGTTCTACTAAATGCCACCAGACCTTTTCCCAGCGTAGCTTTTAGGTAAAGGGTCTGGCTACGCTAGACTACATAACAAACACAACTATAAAAATTGAATAAAAAGAAAGAACAGAAGGGATTAAAAGTAAATTGATGAATTTTTTTTTAATTGCATTGTACTGGTTGACTTTCATTAAATTTTCTAATTGCATTATAGTTGACTTTTACTAATGATATGTCTTATCTACACCGATGTAGTCACTTATCTCTTCCTTCGATTCATTCTTCTTATTTATATCTTTGAAATTGCTTATACTTGATTCTGAACAAAGTGAGAGGCCATCCAGTGTTGTCATCATGTCAAATGGATCATATTTGGAATCCATCAACTCTGCACCCTCCATATCTTCAGAAATGTTCAGTTTCAGTGGTGAAGAATTTGTTCTGCTCCACACCGCTACACTATAAGAGCATGAGTTACTATGAGTATCGTCCGTGTTAGTATCATGTCTGCCATCTAGAGGAAATAGAGAAGATTCACTTTCTGTCCACCTAACATTTGCAGGTGTTTCAAGTTCATCAGTGTAATGATGACAACAGGAATGGTGACCATCAACTTTGGAATCCAGGTAATCAGTACTTTTCAGTGTATGGCTTGGAAGTACATAATCTGAGTTTCCACCAGTTTTGTAACATTTAGAACTTGCATGACTACTGTGAACCAACTGATGTCTATCTTCCTGTACGTTGTGGGATACAAAACCACTATCTGATAAATCTTGTAAACTACCAAACCATTCTGGTGTAATATTCGCTTTCTCAATTTTGATTTCACTAGTGCAACTTTGGTCGCTTTCATCATTATCTACTTGAAAAGAGATGTCAGAGAAACAATTACTGTTCATGCAATCTTGTAACGCATGTGCTCTTTCATTGCCAACATATTTTATGTAGTTTGATTCACAAATTCTGTTTAGAATATTATTATCTTCATTGTCGGTATCATTAATATCATCATCATTATCACATAGAGGGTATTCATAACTGGTTAATTCTTCCTCAATCATTTTATCAATATCATCAGTATCATCACGTAAGGGATCTTCACATTTGGTTGATTCTGCCTCACTAACTTCATCATCAGTACCATGGTCATATAGGGTATCTTCACAACTGCTTAATTCTGCCTCAGTAATTTCCTGCGAGTAATATGTTAATTGAACGGGATTGTTCTCCTTGAATATGAAAATGCCAGGTTGTTGTTTACTTTGCTCTGCTCTCTCTGAAGAACACATGCTCTCCTCTGATGACAGTATTCTGTCAGTATTATAGCTGTCTTTATAATCTCTCTGTAGGTAGTCCTTATGTGAATGCTGAGTTTCTATAGTATGAACAGAGTCAGAGTCAGACGAATGATAATAAAAGCCATCAAAAAGACTGCGTTGAGATTTTGTTAAAGTGTGAGGGAATAGATAATCAGGACTTGTTAATTTTACCTGCAATACAAAGTCAAAAGACACATAAATACAAAGTATGTTGTTGTTAGGTATAGTAAACCCTCAATTATCCGAACACCTCAGGACCGAGGGTTGTTAGGATATTTGAAATGTTGGGATATTCGAAATAAGTCATTTTGAATGGGGTCTTATTTCTTATCTATTTAATGCACAGCAAATTTTAATGAATATCATTATAATTCCCCCCCCCAAAAAATGTTCGGATTAGCTAGAGTTCGGATAAACGGGGTTCGGATAACTGAGGGTCTACTGTAATAGGCATTAAATTTCATGTGCAAGCTCAGCAATAAGACTTTCTGCTTTTATGCCAGATGGAAGGAGATACTTACATTCATATCATAATGTTGCGATGATGATGGGATGCTCCAGCTTTGAAGAAGTTTTGTCGAAACATATCTAGGTACATAAAAATGATTTAATTTTTAAGGGTACACCTATTATTTGTCATTGACGAGTGAAACAGGGTATATATTTATCAATATTATATAATAGTGTTCATTGTTTCTTCATTAATAATGTAATGACTGTTACATTACATTAAGTTACGTGATGCACATTATATAGCTGATGGTATCAACTTTAACAGTCACTGGATTAGCTAACTACATAAGGAAGTTACTCAGGAAGTAACAAAGGTGCAATTCCCTCAGCTCTACTGTTTACTGGCCAGCCATAATTATTTTGCATCAATATCAATGGTTACTTTGTCAATAATCTCCTAATCAGAGCATGATAGACAGACAGACACAGACAGACAGACAGACAGACAGACAGACAGACAGAACAGACAGGCAGACAGACAGACAGAGAGACAGACAGACAGACAGACAGACAGGCAGACAGGTCAACTACTATAACCCTTTCATGCATTCCACTAAGGGTTAATAATAGTTGACGATTGAGGACTGGACTTCAGAAAAAGTGACATATGTATGCATTTTGAAATTAAAGCAATGAATTATAGCCTAATCATAAATTGAAACAGTATAGTTTCACTGTTTAAGACAGCTATGTCTTGGCAATTTATTTACAAAAAGCACAGACATTAAGCATGATAAGTACCCTAAATCTTTTTGCCAAAAAAATTTAAATAAATTTAATGAATATATTTTGTCATGTTACAGTCCACCTAATGTATATAAAATAAATCAATGTACAAAATTCAAGTATATATATATATAATATATAATTATATATATATGTGACCGTCTACAGGAAAACCAGGCACAACGCGGCACCCTTCAAAAATTTTTTTTTTGCACTTACAGAGTTGTCGGCGTCCAAATATTGAGCTCTCCAAGTTTTATCGTCGTAGCTTAAGTCGTTCCCGCTATAATAGACCTAACCGTTCCCTTCCGTCGGCTTGAAACAATACATTTTTAAGAAATCGATCGATTTTTTCTCGATATTTATGCACGCCGCGTTGTGCCCGGTTTTCCCGTAGACGGTCACATATATATATATTATTATTATTACATGAGTCAGAGTATGATATGGCGAAATATTTCATGAGCAGGCTAATTAATTTTCACGAGCCAGAGGCGAGTGAAAATAAAGCCTGAGAGTGAAATATCTTGCCATAACACTCTGACAAGTGTAATAAGTGGTTTATTCCACACTAGATATCTTCACTACTGTAGTTAGCTAGTACTAGAGGAAGGGTAACTCACAGCCTAAAGTTGGTTGTAGGGGCTACCCACACCAGCTGATATTTTAGCAGCTGCTCTAACCCTGTTGAGCAGGGTAAAGAGCATGGTATACCAGAGGAAGGTAGCTGTAAAAGAGAAAATTGAAAAGTTTGGCTGGTTGCTATAACCACAGTAGTATAGCTTGAAATAACAGCATGAAATATCGTGAGTTAACTCACGGGGTCATGTACCTAAAAATATCATTGTGAAGATATCTAGGGTGGAATAAATAAATATATATATATCATAGGCTCCAACTTTTCTAATAATGCTTTAAGGACACAAACCACACCCATCTATAATTTAATTACCATGCCCCTAATTAACATAACCATACCCCAACCACACCCTCATTAATGGAGTAAATGAATTTTATTTTTTTATTATGCAGTACAGTTGCTTTTTTGCACTTAGTGAGAAGTTCTTCACTACAAATTGAGTCATGACAGCATTCTTCACTGTTGAATTTGATGGTCATTAAATACATTATTGTTGACTGTCTCTGAGATAGTCGCTGATCAGTATGAACTTTTCTAAGCATGGAAAAGCCCCTCCTCTCACTGTCAGCATTTGAAGCAGGAACTGACATCAAACCTGACATCATCCTCACCAACAAAGGAAGTCTCAGCTCTCCATCAAAAAGTTTCATCTGACCAACCTCATACCAAAACCGCCCACCCCGGTCTTGGCTTATGATGCCTAAATCCTTCAAAATGGTGTCCCCAAATGGGAATTTTTTGAGCATTTTATTTCAATGAAGCCACATAGAAATCCCGCACTGCTTGGTAGAAGGATTCTCATCTGCTAGCTGGTTTGCACTTGCAAAGCTTAGCTTACTGAGATCCTCACCCACTGCAGTTATAGACTCTGGCTTCAAAACATTGCTGGCATACAAACGAACCAGCCTAGACATTTCCATGTACAATTGACAGGTTGTATTCTGGGTTGACTTCTGAAATAGACGGTTAAACTTACCCATTGATGGAAGAATAAAAGACAGGAAATGAAGAAGAGGTTTGATAAGAGGTTTGGTAAGAGGGTTTTCAAGCCGTTGTAGAATGCTAACTACTTTACTTGTCTCAGCCTCACTACAGGACCGAAAATAAGATATCAAACCATCAAATTGAGAAATACCAACCAACACAACACAATAGACTAAGCCACCAAGTAGTACAATGCTTAAGAACTGTTTGAGGCTCACTTGTAAATAGAGAACACCAGAGGTCACAAAATTCTTGCTTCCTTTTACTGGAATGGTAAAAGTAATAAAATATATCCAAGAACACTTGATCTATGTCTATGGGAAGCACTTCCATACCCGACTTCACAGCAAGATCTGCTAGATGGCAGATACAGCCCACATCAAACACATGAGGATACTGATTCCTTATTAGTTTCTGAACACCCGACCTGGTGCCTTTCATCACATTAGTCGTGTCAGACATAAAGGCCAAACACTTACTGAAATATGATTGCTGAGAGACAACTTCAAGGCATCAAAGAGGTTACAGGCTGTACCCACATTGACAATAGGCATGTCAAGAAATCTAGTGCGAATGTCTCCCACACATGAATAAAAAACACGAACAAGAATAATACAGGACTTGTCCGTTTTATCATTCGACTCATCTATCATTATGGAAAAGAATTTTGACATATCATTTAGAGTTTTAGATAGAAAATGGGGGGCCAAAGCTTCCTTGATGATTGCTGCCGTTTTTGTGTGTCCACAGACAAATTTCTTTGCTATGTTGGAATATGGAAACATGCGACTGAAGAGTTTGGTGGCATGGTCACTGGTCTGGAAAGAAATATTATGTTTAGCCACAAACTGTGTCCACAGAGCCTCTGCTTCAATTACACCTTGAGGTGCTGTGGCTGGAAAAAAGTTTTCACTGACCTTGAAGAGCAGGCTGTGGCCATCTCTTGGTGATGCTTTCCATGTAAACGAGTTTTCACATTACTGAGCCCACCATTAGATGCTGAAGTCTGATGCACAGTAAGTACATCTTGCATACACATTACCTGTTATTATGTTTACATGAAATGTGTATCTCTAGAACTATGACATATATACGTACCCTTGGAAGAAGTCCCAATTCCTGGAAACTGTTGAATCCAGCTTGGATCAAAATGACATAGTCATTTGAGTTTCTTAAGCAGTGTAGGCCCAGGCAAAGAATCAGACATAATTTATTGAAGACACAACAAGTTTAGAGGTCTGAGGAATGAGACTCAGAAAGCAAGAAAGCTGTTCAAACCTGACCAGTAAGCAGTTGAGAGAGCTGGCAGCAGTTGCATGGCTATAGCAGCTGTATATTTTTAATAATTTTGTACATGTCATGATGGATATTATTTAGAGCTTATTTTGCATTCTTTAAAAAACATGCAAGCTTGCAGTTGTAGTTACAGTGTATACATGGTGACATTATTAACCTGCGCGAGAGGGTTAATAGTGGTCGTCCTGTCTGTCTGTCTGTCTGTCTGTCTGTCTGTCTGTCACGCTCTGATTTTGGAGATTACTGACAATTAACAGTTGATTTAGGTATGAATTTACTCAGGACGAAGATTTAAGACCTTTTATTGTGCTACTTTTTTTTAATTTCGGGCTATACTTCATGTAGGTACCAGCTTTTATGGGCAATGCCCCCTAGCGTCACGTCATAATCACGTGAGCAAATAATTTCTGCAGCCAGCGGTATACTTAGCTTTATACTCAGGCTCCTAAGCGTTACTCCGGGGAAGTTAACGGAGTTGAAAGAAGTGAAGTTTCGCGTTGAAAATGTATACAGGTGGGTGTTTCTGGCTAGTTTAGCTTCTTCTCTTATGAAGACAGCGTTTACATGTACCATTTTCATTGGTCGAGCTATTTTGATACCTCATTAAAAATAGCTAACAGATTGCTTGTTCTTTTGGAAGGAGATTATATTGTAATAGCTAGGTAGTGTTTAATAGCGCTGAGGGTTCGCACCGTTGGTGCTTCATAATTAATATGGCAAATATGCGATGCATGTTCTGCTGGCCAGTGCTGGGCATGTGCAAAGTCAGCTGCTCTATTTATAGCTGGCTATATGAGGTCAGTGCTGTTTTAAGGACAAACAATAAAGCAGTAGCAAGCCTTTGAAGGACGAAGGACAAAGTCCAAAAATTAAGGACTGTCCTTCAGATTTAAGGATATATATATATATACTCTGTAAACCTCAGAGCATCTTGATTACTTGGTGGAAGTAAAAGGGCAGCAGGTTTCTTGAGGTGTAACTAAAATGAGAGTATGGCTTTATATAGTGGACATCAAAGGGCATGGCTTCTTCCACACCGTATAACTCGAGGTGGAGCTACTCAAGAGCATGGCTTCTTTAAATAAGTGGGCAGAATCTCAGAACCAGGGCTCTAGAGGCAGCTAACCAATAAACCACTAAGTCATAATAGACTTGTGTAAAGCTAACAATGGCTAAAAAATATAATTAAGGTGTATAGGTCAAGTTCTGAAAAACTTTAACCACTGACATGTGGTACACATTGGCAATCATTATTCCCCTTGATATAATGACAATGAGCATAGTCTTGGCTGGGTCAAGCACTGTTTTTTTTAAATTTCAGCTACAAGTAACAAAGATTAACTTACTGTTTATGATGTATTGTGTACCGAGATTTACATTTGAAGAGTGCTATGGAAGTCAATACTGCAGCAACCAATAAGCTTGAGAAAAAAACTACCACCACCAATGTAACTAGAGAGGGGAAAAATAGTGTACTAATTATACCATATAAACACCATGAAGTGTATAGTCCACTGCAAGTATCAGTGTATGTAATTTTGGATAACTTGAAAAAAATTATCAGTTTACATCACAATCTCCTTTGATGTAGTTAAAACCTGCATCAAGTGTGCCATGTAATATACATTATGCAAAAAGTTCTACGTTATTTAAATCAGTAATTAAAAAAAAAAAGCTACTTATCACCGAAGAGTATGGCAGCTAGCTTTGATATTTCATGACTTCTTTCTTACTAGTGGTTATAGAAGATTTAGCCTCTGAAGTGGAAGTAGTAGTGTGAACCATTTCTTTAGTGTCCACTGTCTCATTACTGCCTGAATGTAATGTTGTAGTCAATGATAAAACAGTGAATTCATTTTCTGACACATTGCTGCTGCTGTTAATCAAAAGATCTTCATTAATCTCCAGTTCATCTGTAGAATGACAATATGAATTAGCATCAATATAGAAGTAAAGCTATACAAAAATTGAGATGGTATTAAAGAACTTATGACTCTCCTTTAATAAAAGTGTGCTTGTTGCTGGTCTGTGTGGAATCAGCACGCCACCGGGCTGGGCATTATGTCATTGTGCATGACTGGGTTTGTTTGCTTGTTGTTTGATATATGATATGCACCTATTTATTCATTGATTATTCAATAATCTGGGTCCATCCTCCATCAAGGACAAGGGAAACTTGTGGATGAAGAGAAGATGGAAGAAAAAGATGAGGGTGAACTGACAGACAGGAAAGGAAAGAAGAAAAAGAAAAAAGAAGGGTTGATAATAAAGAGAAAATTCAATGAATTAAACTCATCAGAAACAAGGTATGCTTCACAATTATATTCTATTTTTTGGAATGCGGTGGTTATTGTGTTGGTTTTCTTTCATTGGATATGTATGTGTATATACCTGTCGATATTGTCACATTCTCTATCCTGTGTATCCCTATGTCCTTCAAATAATAGAATTAAAAACCTTTCAATATTGGATTGCGGTGGAAGTGGAATGGATTAGAGCTACGTAAAAGAGTAAGTGACAGTGTCTCAAATAACAATTCTGCAGTGAGGCTCCATTGGCAGTAGTGACCTGTAACTTTCAGCAGAAGCCCTCTAAGTAGGCCACGCTAGTTAACATAGCACATGTTGGCAGCCACTCTTATTAACTACAGCACGGTGAATATAGTTCTGGCAAGCTCTAATTTCCCATTGATCATCTTTGCTCTACTTCATATAGCTGTATTTGTTTACAATGACTAGGAACAGGAAGTTCAAAATCATCCACCAAATTACTGGAATTATGAGTGGGTGTGAAGCCATAAAATCACATCTTAATATAATGATATTCTCACAAAATGTTACATCGTAAAGGTGCAATTCATGTAATGTTGGATTGTGTTTGAGCAGAAGAAGGATGATAAAATGGAGACAAATGTGACTAAAGTATAATGACTTTTTCTATTACTTTTTCTATTAGTAGTAGATTGCTAACTATTTATTTGAATTGGGTTTTTAATTCTGGACATAAAGTCGATTTTCTTTGGTTTAAAGGAGTATAGACATTCAGGGCTGTAGCAAAAATATTTCCTGGGGGGCTGAATGTTTAACGTCAGTTGTGTATAACATAGGCAAACTTTTATAAAAATATTATATAATATAAATGTATTACAATAATATAAACAAACATATATAATAAATATAGTATTATATAAGCTAATAGCAACTGTTCTTTGAAAAGCAGCTAGGTATTGATCTCAAAAAGGGTATTAATATTTGTATTTTCCATAAAATCTGATTTTTTAACCAAGTTTTTGACCACCATGTATCTCAATAAAAAAAAACAACTGATAATACCTGAGGTGAGTTTGACTGTTTGAAATTTGATCTAAGGATTATGTGTTTACGTAACCAGAGTCGTTTTTTGTCATAGCTAACTTCAAAGAAATCACGACTATATGCTATGTAACTGGCCCCTAAACACGGCCCTCATACTATATAAAATTACTATACTATATTAAATTATAGTCATACTCTAAATGAATCGCTCATTTTTTAACTTACTATTAGAACAATTTACTGGTATAAAGTCATGGTTGATCAGAATTCTTCCATTATAAAAAGTGAAACATCCAAACACACGGCATTGCATTCTGTCTGTATATGGCATGCCATTGATTGCTCCTTCTTGAAGGTTGGCAAGTGGGACGCTTGTAAAATCATAATAATATATACTGTTCTACAAGAGATATAAATATTTAAAAGAATAAAAGGCTATTAAAGCAGCTAAAATTTGCTATTTTATTGCAAGACTCTCCTATTAGTGACAGTTAAGAAAAATTTGTAAATTATATCAGTGCGTGCTTGCTGATGAAATATTCTATTTAAGAACGTCCTATTATAGAAATGGAACAAGTGACATTCTTCACATTTAAATAAACAGAAAATCAACTTAAAAACAAAGAAAATTTCATATACAAAATACCTGGAGTGTTTCGCTTTCTTTTCTCACTACAAATTGTAGCTAATATATTGTTCATAAACTGACCTGACTTCCACTACCATTACAGGGCTCAGAGCATTCAGCATATATCGACAAGCTGGTCAGAGCGTTAACTTTAGTGTCATAATTAATGATAAGGCCAGGTCCAGAACAGTTTAGAGCCAAGCTTCCATGAAAGGAGAGTTGTTCTATATCACAAAAGAAATGATACAGCTGTTAGTATAGTTTGTGCCATTTAATCAATTATTCAGTTGTAATTTGTTTAATCAAGGGTTAGTCAGTATTTGATGTTCTCAAAATGTTAGACTGCTTTCTATATAGTTGGATTACAGTTATAATTAACTCCCATTGAAGTTTGCAAATAATTTTAAGAGTAGAGAGCCCTAGTTACTAATTTGGTATCTAAAGCTTAGTATTTAATTAACACTCATTGTATTATTAATATTTTATAGCTTAAACTATAAAACACAGCAGCACTTCATTACAATGACTTTAAACAATACTACAATTGAAGATTATATCTGGAGAGCAAAATACTAGAATAATTTCACCAACCTGCAGGGCATCTAATTCTATCACGTGGCATACAGAGAGCACTGCAGAAGACTTCCAATGTGTTCAGTAGGAACACTGAAACCCAAAGTAAAGTAGGAAATCCTCCAGTAATCACCACCATCGTGATGACGGGTTGGAGCGCCTCAGTTTTACGCTCTAGCTAGAAGCATTATATAAACTCTGCGGGACGATTTTATTACTTCTTTTATGTTCGAGAAGAGCTAGGGAGGATCACTTCCGGAAAGGTGAGCGCGTAATCGATGACACGCAAACATCAACAATAATTAAATTATCAAGTTCAAGTTCTGACCCTTCATAAAAACTAGATTGAAACTTTCTCACCTAAAGGGGTCTGAAAAAAAAGATGTGAAAAAATCGTAGTTGTCGTCTGGGATTTGAACCTAGGGCCACCAGCTTTAACCACCGGCGCTCAAACCACTGAGCTACGACATGGACCGCTTGTATAGCGCACAAGCGCTCTGTCCCTGAGCTATGACAACCACCTGGCGAACAAACACTCCAATTCTGTATTTATTTAATATTTTTAATTATGTTTAAAAGCCTGTGAAAGAGAGAGAATACGTCTAATGAGTAAAAGAAGGCTGAGAAAGAAATTGTGAAGTGATAAATTAGATGAGGAGAAAAATTCAACTAATAATAAGAATTTTTGAAAAAGGAGAAATTTCGTTGGTCTGTTGAGAGTGAGACTGTAGCATAGCAGTACCCTTTAACAGTATAAATACAGAATTGGAGTGTTTGTTCGCCGGGTGGTGGTTGTCGTAGCTCAGTGGCAGAGCGCTTGTGCGCTATACAAGCGGTCCTGGGCGGTACTCAAATCATTTCACATCGGCCCACCACCTTTTATCAATGCTTGGTGCTGATGCCATTCTCCTTCATATTCTTCCACCCTTCCTATCTTCTATTTTATTCCTTCCAGGAAGATGATTTTGGGGCCTACAGCACTTGAACCATAAAAATATCCCCTGCATTCAGTTTTATTCCCTAACATTAAATTGGCTGTTAGAACGAGAAAATTTGCTACCATCAGTAACAATCAGTTCTTTGGAATCATGTGTGAAGGATTCAACAAGTGCAAAGGAAAAGAGTGCTTTCTTGTTGAGGTCAGTGCGCAAAAAGCTCTGCCAGTTTCCAGGAATGGGTGCCAAAGCAACAACACGACGGCGGATCCCCTACCACGTTTGGCCCTGGCTGTTGATTTGAGAGAATCTACAATGTAGCTGTCCCACACTAGATCCAAGCGTGATGCAGTATGAAGTTGACCAAGCATGTAAGGGATGAACCTGATGAGCATAATCTTCAAAAGTCTTTGCAGCACGCCAGCTGGTTGTCGTAGCTCAGCAGCAGAACGCTTGTGCATTAAGCAAGCGGTCCTGGGTGATTCCCGGTGGCGATCAAATATTTTTAATTTTATTGTTTAAAAAAATCCCCTGAAAGAGAGAGATACATCTAACAACTTTCATCAATTACTACCATGGTAGTTGTGGGTGATATAGATTGTGCCTCAGAAATACCCTCCAGACACACTAGCATATCGCTCTTGGTACCTAGATGAAGCTTTCCAGCAGTAGAGAGTGAAGGAGGACACGCCTCATAACAGTGTACCAAGTGTGGTACTTTTATCATAAATAGATTAGACCACCAAAGTCCTCAATAAGTCCGTTCAGGATGGTGTGGTATTTTGTCAAATACATAAATGACTACAACTCGTGAATGGTTTGAGGTATAAGTGTGTTAAATTTTGTATTACTCTACAAAGCAAATGCTTTCTTTTGATACCCGACATGAACACATTTGATCAACAAGACTCCACTTCACTATATATAGAAATCTGCCGGCATTTTCCTTAATTAGAGCCTAGAGGTCACTAAAGGTCAAATTGTAGGTACCTCCATATCCAGTTTTGTTGCTTATGCAATTTCGTCCGTGTGTACCAAATTTCACGCTTTTATCACTAAATGCACAATATGAACCCTTTTTCAAACACTATGCTGCCAGACTACTACATGTATGTATACACATCAATACAGTATTATAGTCTAGTTGCTTAATATGATTAAATTCATGTAGTTACGATTGATAATAAGAGTTAGGATTGATTCAAATTCACAACATCTTTTATCTTCACCATTTTGTGCCCAAAGTAGCTATTCCCTGTTGACACTCAATTTATAATATTCATCTCTCATGAATTTGGAAAAATTCATTCTATCCCATAATATATGAGTAAACAGATAAATACTTTATTAATATACACTCTACTAATATAAACAAGTTCGCTAATTAGCTCCCTCGTTTGTGTGTTCTCATCACTTCAACAGGGCACAAAATAATGACAGCATTAGGATTACCATGGAATAGCCAACAATATTGCTGCCTGCAGTGGTAGCCATCGTTGATGTTGTTGCAGGCACAGTAGCATCATATCTGAAGGTGGAAGTTGTGCACGCAGATGGAATAGTCACGTTACACAATTGCCAC
>WLWI01002324.1_pt1:0-10000 | contig 16418 bp, 20 predicted proteins | sample 6701501 | NCBI WGS metagenome assembly WLWI01 (sample SAMN12718690, study PRJNA515312) | sponge metagenome | isolation source: marine sponge | host: Mycale hentscheli | place: New Zealand: South Island, Marlborough, Capsize Point | collected 2014-11-01
TGTGGGTCTATGTGAGCCTGTGGGTCTGTGTAAGCCTGTGGGTCTATGTGAGCCTGTGGGTCTGTGTAAGCCTGTGGGTCTATGTGAGCCTGTGGGTCTGTGTAAGCCTGTGGGTCTATGTGAGCCTATGGGTCTATGTGAGCCTGTGGGTCTATGTGAGCCTGTGGGTCCATGTGAGCCTGTTTGTCCATGTGAGCCTGTGGGTCCACGTGAGCTTGTGGGTCTATGTGAGCCTGTGGGTCTATGTGAGCCTGTGGGTCTGTGTAAGCCTACATGGGCCTGTGTAAGCCTACATGGGTCTGTGGGTCTGTGTGAGCCTGTGGGTCGATGTGAGCCTGTGGGGCCATGTAAGGCTGTGCTTTTTAACTTCAACCATTTTTGCCCTCTGTAGGCATTATTGCTGAAAACAACTTGCCAAAATCACATTTTTACTTCAGATATGTATTTCTCTTCTCTCTCTTTAGATGTGTATTTCTCTTCTCTCTCTTCTAGCGTATCTCTTATTGTGCCTTATAGTATTTTCTCATGTTGTTCTTTCTTTCTAATTTCCTGACAATTATATTCTGTAGTTGTTCATTTGTGTGGTTTCTTTTTATTAGAAGTATATGCATTCAATAAGTTGTGGTAGTGTAAGCATTTCGATGGGGAGGGGGCATTATTTGGGTTCCTGCACACTTCATAGTAAGGGGTGAAGTCATAGTGTGTATTGATGTTGCCAAGACAGTCTATGTGGAGCCACCACATGTATGTACACACATCCTCATATCTTATATTTGCATGTATTGCTTTGGGAATCTCAAATATGTAGTTACAGCCAATCTCTTATGGGCACGCACATATACATACACACACACGCACATATACATACACACACACACATATAACATACACACACACACATATATACATACACACACACACACACACAGTCATACACATGCACACATGCACACACATTCATACTTACATGCCATACCAACTCACTGTAACAAAAGGCTGGTTCAGTTAATTTCACTATGTGGATTGACCACACCCACTTTATATTATGTGTCCCTTTTTTGTTGTTTTTTATTACTGGTAGTCAAGTACAACCAGCAGAACTGGTTTATGTTGGATTATTGAAGTGATACTTTTAGAGGCAATATAGTCTGTCTGGACCAATCACTTTTCTTCAATAAGGGATTCTGTGAATGAGTTAATAAATAGACTCATTTTCTATGTGAAAGTTGTGGACGTTACACATCTCAACATCAATGTAACAAGGTGTTGATTAGCTCCACGTGAATGTACATACTTTATATATGCTACACAAGCCTAGCAACGACAGCTAGGTCCACATCAGACCACTTGCATCTGTCACTTGACATCTTCCTGGTTTATTGCTCTTGTTGTCATGTTTGTACGTGTGTCAGGCTACACAGCACTTAACACATTTAGGACTCGCTGTCTCGGTCGGGTTAACGAACAAATAGTGGCTGTGCTTTTCCTCCGTAGGAATAATGTCTGAATAAAGAGAACTGAATGTAATTAAATAAACAGGGTTGTGGTGACCCTTGACTGTAGTCATTTGTAAGGCTCAAGCCCGCCCACTGTTATAACATTTTTAGTAAAAAAAATTTAAATTAAGAAGCGCTGAAGATCATCTTTTCTTCCTGTAGTCTTATTTTTTTTTTTTTTTTTTTTATTACTTTTATTTATTTTATATTTTTTTGTGAGACTTTAGTAATCATTGATACTGCACCTTTGTCAGGGTGGGCATTATTATGAGTGGTGCTGTGCTTTATTTGCAGGTGAGTTGCGTAACCTTGTATCCATCCTAGGGAGGCAATCGGACAATGGCATCAGTTTGGAACAGGTATGGTGGGTGTGGTCATACGTATAGCAATTTTATTCTGGTGTCTATCCTAGTCTTGTTTTTTGTTCTGCAGTTACTCAGTGGGACTAGTCCCTCCAGAAGCATGAACACGCCCACATCTTCCCTTTCCCACCCAATTCCCACCACTCCCAGTAGTAGCCGGTCTTCCAACTGGGTGGGACGCAAGAGAGGGAGGCCCTTCGACTCGGACGATGCCTCCAAGCGCCGTCGCGTCTCCAACTCTTACCCGGCAAAGCCCGGGACGGTGGGGGAGAAGAGCCACCAGGGCAAGGGCTTGAGGCACTTCTCTCAGAGGGTTTGCGAGAAAGTGCGACAGAAAGGCAACACTACTTACAATGAAGTACGAAAATCCAAATTTTGTAACAATTAATTGTATGGTAGATAGTTTCCTAGGGCACATGGGTCGTAAAGTGGCTGTTAAAAATGTTTCATTTAATCTATATTTCCACTATGAGTGAAAGTTATTTCGTAGCGTATACGTGCAATTAGTTGTTTTTCTTGCTGTATTATATATTTAATAATACAGCTGTTATTTCCACCACACCCCCTTGACGCTCCAACATAGGGTGTTAATGAGTGGGCGAGTTTTAGTTGAGAACTGTGTGGGTATAATGATATTCATGAAGAGAGCTGCCCACCATTGGTGGTTGGTGGCTCCAAGAGTGAGCATGCCTGTGGTCCGGCCAACACAATGTATGAATTTGCTTGTGGCCCGAGGCGTTGTGTCCTGCTCTGTTTGAGTTCCTCCTCTGGCGCAATTTTGTGGATATGTTAGTAGAGGAAACTGGTTTTGTTGTTATTGTTGTTGTACTAATTGAGTATCTATAATTGGAAAAAGAATGGTTTTGGGAAGAAGTAATGTTAGTTTGCCTTCCAAGAAGTGTTTTTTTGTTGTTGTTGTTTTTTAAGAGTTACTAATTGATAAAATGGGAATACTATTAAATGTATGTGATATTTTGTATATCAGTTTACCAAGGAAACTATTATTTATTTTTTCCTCACTGTTTGTGTTCAAAGCTATTAGTTAAAAAAAAAAAAAATCTAATGATTGCAAGAAGTGGGTGAAACTTTTCCGTACAAAAAAAAAATCAAAGATGTGACTATAAGTCTGGTAGAGTAGAGTATCTATAGTTTCTTAAAATATTTGGTTGAGTGTTGAATTGACAGTTCCCCCGTAGCTGGTTGTACGCAATGTTCGTACATGTAGCTGTGCTCTGCTGGGTCTGTCTCTTATCTCAAGCCACTAATGTGACACTAAGCCTTCAGGATCTAGGACATGTGCATATATAAACAGAAGATAGCTAGAAGATCGAAGGAAGAGTTCATTGTAGGTGTGGCACTTCATATCGTCTTGCCTCCATTCAAGCATATTTATTATTTTTATTATTTTTAACTATGTGCAGTCAAAGTGATTAATGACTATCAGTTGTTGTTTTTTGTTTGTTTGTTGTTGTTTTTGTTTGTTTTGTTTTTTACTTGTTTGTGTGTTGAATATAAATTTTATTGTATTTTTGTTGTTGTAGGTTGCGGATGAGCTAGTGAAGGAGCTGTCAGAGAGTGAGAGGAAGTCACATGGTTCCAATGAAATGGTAAGTTGTAGTCTGTGAGCTCCTCAAGTGTACTATCTCACAACGTTACCAACCAATTATGTATGAAATGCTTTATTTAATCACATTTACATTTTAATGTAATAACCGTGTTGAACACATTACAATACAGTTAGGGATTAGAATCTATCCTAATGAACATACAACTGTCCTAACAGGCTAGACTGCCTATAGTTGTTTTTATGTCTCTAGATAAGAAATATTGAAAATATTTAAAGTCAGCAACTCAATTTTAGTTTTGTTATTCTGAAGGAGTTGACGTTAATGCCCTCCTTAGCAACAGAGACGACTTGTGTTATTGTATTGTGTGTGTGTGTGTAGCCTATTGACCACAAGAACATTCGTCGCCGTGTGTACGATGCTCTCAATGTCTTGATGGCCATGAACATTATTTCCAAAGAGAAGAAAGACATCCGATGGATTGGCCTCCCTACCAACTCTGTACAAGAGTGCCAGCATATAGAGGTGGGCGGAGTAGGGAGGGCGGAGTAGGGAGGGCGGGGATTAGAAGAAGAGTAGGATTTGCCTATCAGAATATTCCCATGTATTACAAGTACACATGGGAGGGGCTTTTAGGCAATTCTTGTATATTATTTAATTTTTTATTTAATTGGTTCTTGTAATTTATTTATTTGATTATCTAGGTTTTTTGTTTGTTTGGTTTTTTGTTTTGTAACTTATGTGGCTCATAACAAGAAATGTTAGCTGTGTAATAATATAGCTTTTGCTGAGAAGCTCTGTTTGTGTCAATATTATTTCACGTAAACTTTGAGCTTGGTGTCAGTTTGTTTAATTGTTGTTAATGATTTTTTTCCTGTGGTGCTTATGTGCAGGAGGAAGTGCTACAGGCAGAGCAACGGATCCAAGGGAAGAGAAGCAAGGTGGAGGAGTTGATTGTACAGGTGAGAAGTGAGGTTGGGTGTGGTATTTGTTGGGGGGGTGTGGCATGCACATGGAGAATGTGGGGGTGGCGTGCACGTGGAGAATACCAGGGTGGGTGTGGCATATGAAATCACCAACGCTTCTACTGGAAGAAGAGGGTGGAGTCTGTTTGTTTGTTGATGTTCATTGGTGGTTGTTGCATACAGATCTTGTCATATAAGAACTTGATGAAGCGTAATCGTGAGCGAGTCTCTTCACTGGGAGCTCCTGCTCAGAACTCTGCCATTGGTCTGCCATTCATCATTGTGAACACCAGCAAGAACACCACCATTGACTGCAGTATCTCCAGTGACAAGTGAGTCAAGAATAGTTGGGGTCGAGACTAATAGGGGGTTATTTTTAAGCTAGCTTTCTGTAAGTTTTTATTAATACATTTTTATTTATTATTTTTATTATTTATTTTTTTGAGGGGCGGGTATGGAAGACTCTGCATGGTCATTGTGCTTTTTACTAAGTGTTCCAAAAATTTGAAGAATTAAAACATAGCATGGGTCATTTTAAAATTATTGATAGGTTTAAAGTGTGGTTTATTTTGTGTGTGTGTGCAGGTCTGAGTATGTGTTTAGTTTTGACAACGCATTTGAACTTCACAACGACATTGACATTCTGAGGAAGATGGGTCTAGACTGTGGCATTCACTCTGGCTCCTGTACTGCTGACAACTTGAAGTTGGCCAAGTCCATGTTGCCAAAGGCATTTGGAGACACTCTTGATGGTGAGGGCGAGACTTGAAATGGTGGGAGGGATGTGTAGAGGAAGAAGTGGGGTCTGTCCAAGCAAACTTTCTTAAAAATTGGGAGTTCTCATTTTGCTGTTGCTATTGTTTTTGTTGTTGTTTGTTTGTTGTTGTTGTTGTTGTTCTTCTTTCTTTCTTTTTCTTTTTTTTTTTTTCTTTTGTTTTGTTTTTGTTGTTTTGTTTTAAGGTGTGACTACGCTTTTTCCTTGTTAGCCATGGTGATCATTGCTCTTTTGTTGTCCTTTAGAAATTGTGTCGTCTAAAAGTTTGCAGTCGTCGGAGGAACCTCCACTAACTCCGGCTGCCTCCCAGCAACCTCCAGTAACCTTCTGCTCCACCCCAAGCCCCAACCATCTCACACCCTTCACCACACCCACAGCTGCCTCTTCCCCCCATGTGGCTGCTATAGCTGCAGTACTGGCCCAGGCAGCGGCTGCTAACATTAACAGCAACCCTGGTGGTGGTGGAGGAGGAGGAGGTGTGGCTATGCTGCAACAGCACGTTTCATCTCCTCTCGGTATGCCCTCGGGCACTCCTCAGTTGAACCAGCAATTCTCCAGTCCGTTGCACACTAATTCCACTCTTCTGTCCCATAACGTAGCCCATTCTTCTAGCTTCAGTACCCCACCAGGTCCAATGGCTGGCAATGCCTTGCAGCCCTCCGCCATGTCTTCCCCCTCGTCTTCCTTCTTTTCTGACACCACTCCCACGAACAATAACTGCGGGTCTGGTCCAATGACGGATGGTGCCAAGATGGCCGTGCCAGTTGCTGCGAAAGCTCTCCTGTCTTCATCATCGCCAATGTTGGCTGGGTCCAAATCCATTCTACACCACCAGTCGACTCATGCCGCCATTTCTCAGCCCAACAACGGCAGCTCTCCTCTGATGAAGTGCTCTATTCCCGGGGTCATGAACTCCACCTCCCCCCGGACCAATATGTCCACCCTCCTTCCGATGGGGGGTGAAACTAGCAAGTCTCCGGCCGGGAATGCTAAGTTTGTGACGGCTTCCAAAGTCAGCAATGAGCAGTTCAACACTCTGCTGCAGCAGTTGAATCAAAACCCCAACATCTCGCGGCTGCTCTCGGCTGCTACTCTTCAGGCCAACGGCAATGGAACGTCCTGAGTAAATTGCACAAGTATTTCATATGCATCTATTATAGTTACTTCTTTTTTTTCCAACACTGATTTAAAATACATAAAGACAGTTGTAATAATCCGAGTTTACTCGGTAGTACGAAATTTGAGTACCACCGTTTGTTGTTGTTTTTTTTCTTGTTTTTTTTCTTTCTTTTTTTTTTTTTTTTTTTTTTTGTTTTTCTTTTTTTCTTTCATGTAGCGTTAATCACATTAAACTGTTACTGTATTTTTTACTTTGCCCCAAGAACTCCTTGTCTCATTCACTCCTGTCATTCCTCACATTTCAAAAGTTTAAAAAAAATCTGTTTTTGTTGCACAGTTATCATCGCTCTATTTAATGCCTCACATTTATTATTTTATATAAAGATATTATATTTACAGCTAGTCTGAAAAGGTATGTTCCAGTTCCATATCTGCTATTTATGTCTGTTTGCCACATTCTGTATATTAACAATGTGCACTGAATAGCTTAGATCTCATTGTGTTCAGTCATGTTATAATGTTGTATATGCGTATATTTAATAAATATTGTAACAAGCGTTAAGTAACCATGATAAAACAATGCGGTGTGCGTTCTTTTATGTTTGATACGTTTGATTGATATAGAATTACACGATGTCAATTTGCCTTCCAGCTTCCACGCAAAGCTGTTTGATAATATCCATAAGCACTTTCTTTTCCTCGCCAAGGTCACCCATTTTTTGGTAGGTGTGGTACACTTCCTCGTTTTTGTGTTGCAGTTCTCTGTCCATCTCTGACTTCATGTCAGTCAGCTCTTTCTTCAAGGAGAGATTCTGGAAGAATAGGGAAAGGTAGGGAAATTAATCAATTATAACTATTCAAGCCTGTACAGTAACTTGTGCTTCATTAATGTTAATTGTTTATAAGAAAGTGGTAAACCATTCGATTGCATTATAACATTGTCACTACAGTAAGACATTTTAAATTGAGAGCACTTAAGAACCAGGGCTTTTCAGTTTACTAATAAAAGGTGATAAACGATACTTTTTCTATTAGACAGGGAGCAATTAACTAAATGAAGTGATTTGCCCATTAGAGATTCCACCGTATGTAACATGGCAGATTCTCTGGTCAATCCATTGCTCACCTGTTCATCTTGTGACTCCAAGATGTTCTCAAAGTGTTCCTTGGACTCGCTCAACTGGTCTATGAGTTGTTGCTTCTGTTGTCTCAGAGCTCTCACTTCTTCCTCGTGCTCGGATGTGAATTGAGCTTCAAGAATCTCGTGCTCTTCAATTTTCTGTTCCAATAGAGCTTCCAAGTCATTGCAAGCTTCTCTTTGTCTGCTTATCTGGATGATGGGATAGTGACAGAAATGAACAATGAATTGTTATACAGTAGAACCTCTGAACTGGGAACAATTTTGGGACCAGGGCTTTCAGTTCACAAATCAGAGCTTGTTTGCTTTAAAAAAAATTTAAACAATTTATATTCTGTTGTAGGGGGCAAGTAGAAAGTTCACAAAGTAGGTGATTTATTGCTCATTAGAGAGTTCACTATTAGAGGTTCCACTGGAAGTGTCAACATTACATGTACTACCAACAAGAAGTAAATAACCTCTTTTCCCATGGCTTGTATTCTTAATTTATGCTAGGGTCTCTTTTCTTTTCTTTTTTTTTTTTTTTTCTTTTTTTTTTTAACCATACCTGATCTTTAAGGTTGTCAATCTCCTTCATGGATTCTAGCATTAGTTGTGCATGTGAATGGTCTGTTTGATGTGGACCCGTCTTGCCGTTTGCCTCTAGGACATATGTGTACAGTTTCCTGGCATCTTGCTGATTGCTGGCTATTATATCCTTCACATGGCCAAACTCTACGAGGTGCTAGAAATGGTAATAATAACATCACTAAACCTCAGTGACATCTATGTGAAAGTATGTCTACTGATAATTTCCATAGCATCTGTAGCTAATAATAGTTCAAATGTTTCGGCTTCGTGGAGCCTTCATCAGTGACTTTTAATAAAGGGAGTAATAATTCTTTATAAATGAATGACAGCTTGCTAATCTCAAAAATAGCTGCTAGCTATCTTAGTTCTGAAACGAGGTTTCTTATCTAATAACTTTCATAGTATGTATCTGTAATAATAAGTCCAAACATTTCTATGGAACCTTCATCAGTGACTTTTTAAAAAAGTGAGAAGTAAAATGAAATTTGAAATAATAAACGTGACCCATACCTTATCTAATTAAGTAATACCTTGTCTTTGAGCTCTTCTATGGCTCTGTCATTTTGAAGTTCCAGATGCATCTTTGATATTTGGTGATCACTTTTTGCTTCCCGTAGTACTTCACTAAGTTGATCCACTCTGTCAAGCTGGGCCTTACACTGTGGACATTGTTTACAAAGAAGATCTTAATATGCATGTCTGCATCTAAACTATTGATCTGCTTCATCACCTACCTCACTTTGCAGCACCTTGATTTTGTTCTCAAACTCTTGTGCTTCCCTTTGCAATGATTCTGTCTTCTCCCTTGCCTGGTGCAGTTCTCTCTGATTCTCAAGTAGCTTCCTGTTTGCCTCTTCTACTGACATTCTAGCATGCTTCTCTGCATTTTTCAGAGACTCTACCTCATTTCTGAGGCAATGGATCGTGCTTTCTTTTTCAAGAAGCAAGCTGTCCCTGAGTTGAATGTCATCTTGCTCTGTTATAACTTGCCCAGAGTCTGCCTCTACCAGAGAAATGGGTCTCCGGCGCTTAGCCTGTTCAAGCTTGGATTTCAAATCCTCGACCTCTTCTTCCACAGCTTTGTTTATATCCATCAAGGCATCTCTAGATGTCTTCACTTTGTCCATTTCATTCTGTGAGTTTTCAAGCTCAGAGCGAAGAAGCTCTGTCTCATCCTTGAGAGCGTTAATGTCACGCTGAGATTGGTGAAGGTCAAACAGTAGCGACTTGACATCGTTGGCATGATGGAGATCTTGGTCTTTGAGACAGGATACAAGCATTCCAAACTTTCTCTGAGCCTCCTTGAGCTTGCTTTCACATCCACAAATCAAGATTTCAAATTGTTTCTGCATTGAAGTGAACTTAGATGATAGTCCTCTACTTATCTCTGCCTTGGCTGAAGAAATTTGGCGGGAATAGCTGTAAAGCAGCTGTGATATTTCTCCTTCTAATTTGGAAACATTTGTTTTATGCGTACAATCACTCTCTTCATACGCTGCAATCTGACTTCTATATTTCTCTTCTTTATCACGGAAAGTGTCCAACGAGCTGGACATTGATTCATACTCTCTTTCCATTGTCGTTAATTTGTCCTCGAGACTTTCCACGTGTTGCTCCTTTTTGATCAACTGCTCGTGTAACTCTTCGACTGTCACCCTTAGCTTGTAGCGTATTGCTTCCATTTCTTCAGAATGTTTTTCTCCGAGTTCCGTGTAGCTTTCAGTAGACTTGAGCAGCTGATCTTGTTCTTTCTGCAAAATCTCCTTCAGAGTTTGAATCTTGGCCACCTGCTTTTCTGACTGCTCAGTAAGACTAGCTCTGACTTGAACAAGTTCATCTTGCAAGCTTTGTTTTTCTCCCATAAGTCTTGCCCTCAAAGCAGAAGTGCTGTTTCTATGTTCATCTTTCAATCTGTCTCTTTCATCTTCCAATTCAGCAGCTGCTTTTTCTACATTTTCGATCCTGCGACTGAGAATGTTGACTTCAACTTCATGAGAATTTCTCTCCCTC
>WLWI01002324.1_pt1:15000-16418 | contig 16418 bp, 20 predicted proteins | sample 6701501 | NCBI WGS metagenome assembly WLWI01 (sample SAMN12718690, study PRJNA515312) | sponge metagenome | isolation source: marine sponge | host: Mycale hentscheli | place: New Zealand: South Island, Marlborough, Capsize Point | collected 2014-11-01
TCCAGTGTCTTCGGCGTCGAGCTCTCTAAAGCATGTTCTTAACTGGTCCAGGTCAGCACTGAAGGATCTTCTTTTACCGCTGGTTGCCATCGCAGGCAGTGCTACAATTCCCACCTCTTCTTCGCACTCACTCCTCCAAGGTAACGACTACAGCGCTTTGAAGAGATTCATTCCACCCGTTTGAAGTTTACTCGCTAAGCGCCAGACAGCACGTAAAAATCACACCTCCTGTTGCAAAACATAGCCCCGCCCTACACGAGCCCCACCCCCGTCACAAATACTCTAAGATGGGTGGGGAACCAGTACGGGATTTACCACGCCCACATTAGTTAGGTGCAAAGTTCACTCCATTAGTCAGCAGGAGAAATTAACACTCAGAAACTACTACTACCCGGTGGGAAGCCGAGAGAAGGATAATTCATGGAAGTAGACGAGACTACTCAGCAATCCTCGTCCACTTCTAAAGTGGAGAAAGGAGCCTCCACCAAGAGTCCGCCCAAAATAAAAGGACCACCTTTCACCTTGAAGAAATGGAATGCTGTGGCTATGTGGCAGTGGGACGTAGAATGCGACACATGCGCTATTTGTAGAGTTCAAGTTATGGGTAAGCATGCTTATTGTGTAGATTTTAATTACCTTTTGTCCTATCTTTGTTTTTTTGTTTTTTCTTTCCCCCCCCCCCCCCCCCCCCCCTCAAATTATATTGTTATTTTATTTTTATCTTCCAAGTTACAAACAATTTGTCATTAGTAGTAAACTTCCATCATGACTCACACCTAGTCTCGCAAATGAGATGCTCTGCTTTTGGACGGTTCTGGTCTATTTCCCTTGCCCAACTCATTCCGTTCCCCCATATTCAGGGGTGTGTGTATGAAACGTGTATACCTTATAGGACGTTGGTAGAATATTTTGCGAGTATTTTGATACTGCAAATGAACCTGAGGTTAAACTCGACATTCCAGCAGAACAGGTTGGGTGGCCATTTGGTAAAGGGTCTGGCTTGCAAGATGAACTCACACCTTTCATTAGTTTGTGAGAGATGATGTGATTTCACCCTCTGCTGTTGAATAAATGTTCTGTGTGTGTGTGTGTATACAGATGCGTGTTTGCGATGCCAGACAGATGGTAGACAAGAAGAATGTGTGGGTGAGTGTTATTGACCATGCATGCTAGGTACTGATACCGGGTTTTTGCTGTGGGTGGGAGACACTGCATGTACTTAGCCACACCCATTAAAAAAACCCTACTCATAGACTTTTGGTAATGTACTATAGAAACATCCCAAAATACTGGGGAGGGGAGAGATCACAGCCCTCCCCCCCCCCCCCCCCCCCCCCCCCCCAAAACCTCTTTTTTCAACACTATCCCCCCCTTTTTTTCACTGAAAAAAAGACCCTATCCCCTTTTTTTTTTTTTTT
>WLWI01002325.1_pt1 | contig 16418 bp, 14 predicted proteins | sample 6701501 | NCBI WGS metagenome assembly WLWI01 (sample SAMN12718690, study PRJNA515312) | sponge metagenome | isolation source: marine sponge | host: Mycale hentscheli | place: New Zealand: South Island, Marlborough, Capsize Point | collected 2014-11-01
TTTAGTGCAATTTGGGACGGGGTCGACCACATAACTAACACAAAAACGCGAGGGTCAAAGTACAAAATGACATACGTACGTCCAAACATATATACAAATAAATTTATAAACATCCCCGATTTTCGATATTGTTACCCCTGTAAGTGTCTCGCTCGCTACGCTCGCTCGCCAATAAACATAATTTAAAAATTCGACGTTATTTTTAGTAGCTTTGAGTGTTACAAGTTATAATCAATCATCAGGGAGTGCTACGCGGCCGTACCATTGACTTCTAATACAACACATTGGCCGCCATATCTCACACCCCGGGTGGCCGAAAGCCCACCAAATCTGGTTCAGATAAACTTCAACGCAACTAGAAGGCTGTTTTAAAATTTCAAGTCTCTACCTCGAAAAACCACGGAAATATGGTAGTTTGAAAAAGAGCCGTTTTCATCAGGACGTTCCTAATAATAATATAATAATTTTCATCATCTTCTTCTTCAGATATTTTTGTTGCAGCGCGTAACTCCGAAACCGTTAGAGAGGAACTTGTATCAACGCGTTCCTTTTCATGGTCTCCAGCGCATCGGCATAGTTACATTCAGTGTTGGTGTGAATTTCACACCAGGGAGCCTCGAAGTCAGTGAAAAATATGCCCATTTTTCACATTTTACCAGATCCAATATATGAGACTACGCCACATTTTGGTAGACTTCTTGGTGGTATCATTCTCTTCGTCTAGTCATTTCGACTATAACCGTCATGGCCGCCAGAAGTCAAAGGTCAGCATTCACGGCTTACTTCACCAACAATATTATTGGCGAGCGAGCGTAGGGGTAAAAATGAAAAAAATCGAGGATGTTTATTTATTGGCGAGCGAGCGAAGCGAGCGAGACACTCTCAGGGGTAACGAAATCGAGATTTCGCTATATTTATTTATTTATTTATTTATTTATTTGGCTAAAGAATATCACAAAGGAAACTTTTAAATAACGTGTATTGTTTTGTTGTTGTTGTTTTCTTTCTAAGCAGTTGCAGAGAGTTGTTACTATGGCACTGAAATCCCTTTACCCTGTATGCTAAATTCAAGCACATCACTAGTTACATACCGCAGCAAATATTTTTGTACCAAAATTAGTATGTGGCATTGCTACATCGTACTTAAGCATGTGTGAAAATTTCAAGTCTGTCCTTTGACCTTTGACCCCTAGAGGGTTCATTGCATCTTTCCAGAATGGTAAGGGGTTTTGTTGGAACAAAACACAAAAAATGACATTGTGCAAGTTAGGCCACAGCAGGAAAATTTCCTGTTTCTCATCCACCTCCCTCATACAATTTCACCCCAACATCAACCCAAAAACACAATACAAATTATATGGCTGTTTTCGCATTGATTTGTTATTTTTTGACTTAGAAAAACACAAAACCTCACTGATATAGACAAGAAAAGTGTGAAAAATAATGTTCATGAAATGGTATTTGTAGCATTGGTTTAGACAATAGTTACAGGTTAAATGCTTCTGTAGCAATTCACTTCTTCCCACCAAAAGGAGGGCCTCTGGTTCCTTCCTTAATGCCAGTCTCATAACATTCACTGAATACTGGTGAATGGTTTGATAGTTCTTCTTCATAGCATCCGAAATACTTCGTAAATCACCATATGAGCCATAGTGATAGCAGCAAGGAGTATTCTACAATCTAGGACCTGAGCGCTGAGTGAGAAGTCTACCGTGTGAAATTCAGACTAAGTTTATACAGCTGTGTTTTGTAATTTTAGCGCCCGCCCGCATAAATTTTTTATTACTTTCCTGGATGAAAAACAGGAAATTTCCCTGCTGTGGCCTTATAGGACAACATATACAGCACCTGGCTGTGATTGTATGTCAAAAAATAAGGCAAACAAGTGAGGGCCAAAAAATCTGTACCAGATAAAAAGAGGGACGTAGGAATGGAGGGGTTCTATAAACGTCAATCTCACACCTACCAACCAGTTGAGGCAATAACGTAGGTGTGAGATTGACGTTTATAGAACCCCTCCATTCCTACGTCCCTCTTTTTATCTGGTACAGATTTTTTGGCCCTCACTTGTATGACTAGGCTCGCTCGCCATTTGTGCTCAAGCACATCACTAGTTATAGTATTCATTTAATTCAACATATGGGGTGGCTTAGTATTTACACGAGTGCCACAGGAACGAGAGTAACATAAGCCAAGGCAAGTGATATTCTTTGGTATCAAATGAATAATAAAGTAATTGTGCACAACCTTTGGGTGGGGTGTAGTAACTCCCAAGAACACAGGTGATATGGGAAAATACTGACCAAAGTTTATTTTAATATCCTATATTAATAACAACATTAAGCATTAAGTACCATGATGAGTAAACCAATAAACTATTTCTCCATTGACGATTTCTACCTTATTATTAACCTATTGCGGGCGGTTTCAATTTGACGATCTCTACCTTATTAACTGGAAAGCGTTCTGTTGGGACTGTGTGAGCCATCCCGCAGTTCTTATCAAAGAATTATTCTTATTAATCCCCTAGCCCGGCGCTAAATTGGTCACATGATTTGATTAACCAATGAAATGAGTTTTTTGATATGAACTGCGGGACTGTGTAGGGCGTTTTCTCAACTGGGGGGCGGTGCCTGCGTCTGTTGGTAAATAAAGGTTAAATGGAGGCGACTATGAGTGAGTTTGTCGACTCGAGCTCTCACTCCAGTTTAAGGAAAAGACGAGGAGATAGAGAGCAGCCTGACGAAAACAACGCTTCGGCGGGAATCGAAGAAATTCGGAGCCGCTCAGTACAAACTATTCTCTCCAAAAAAGAACTCAATCCTGGGGCACCTGAATCGCAAACAGGTCAAGAAGACGGTGCGCGTTCCAGCGATAAAACAAGAGAGGCCACACCAGATTTGAAAGAAAGTGAAGAAACAAAAGCAGAGTGTCCTAACAAAAGTAAAGGATGCCAATGGAGAGGACCGACTAAGGAATTAGAACAACACTTAAATAAAACCTCAGGGAATAACGAAGAGGACAGTACAGGTGAAACAGACGGCTGTGACTATCGAACTGCACAGTGCCCTGAGTGCAAGCAGAATGTAGTATTAAAAGCCATGGCCACACATCAGAAGGAGGCTCCCAGCCACCAGGTGGTTCCCTGTGAGCTCAAGTATGCTGGTTGTGACTTTGAATGCCCTCAATATCAAATGCTAGCACACAAAGAAGCAGAAATGGCTAAACATCTCGACTTACTCCACATATTCTTCAAACAAGAAAGAGATGAGCTTGTCCTCAGGAATGTGACTCTGTGGCGTCACATGAAGATGGTAGCAGCTCTACTTTTTTTGGTACTTGTTATCTGTATTTGTTTTATACTAGCTGTAGTAGTTGCTGTATCATTTCATCGTGCAAAGTTGCACAACTTGGCAGACACTGAATTAAAGCTGTCCAGTCAAGTCCGATTAGTTAAAGACTTCATCAATGAAGACTTGGAACCAGACCTTAAAGATGCCAAGCAGGATATAGTGCAGATACAAGAGACTCTACGAGATGTTAAAACAAATGTAAACGAACTGAAAAATGGATTCAGCAATAAATACATTGATAACACAATAAGACAAATATTGTGCCCATTTATCTACCAACTTTGTTAATGGTTGTTAAATATTATACTGTCCAATGCTTTAGTACTGCTCAAATTAATTATGTTGTTTACTAAAAAAATTTCTGAATTGACTACATATAGAATATTGTCTTGCTCAGTCGGTTTCCAATATTTACCTTCTGTAAGAAACCCTCCACTGTCTGAGTCAGGGTTAATCCACTCCAAGATGGAGAAATCCATTCTTTAGCCAAAGCTTCAACACATGCTGTTTTGCCACATCCAGGAGGTCCAGTCAGAAGCAGCATCCGCTGGTGGGAGGCCTTCTTTACAAATACATACACACAGCAAGTCAGGCTGCTCTACAACTGTACTACTCACTCTAAACAAATACTGTTTTGGAGCTTTGAGGGCGTTAGAAACTCCTGAAGAAAAATTAGTAAGGAGAGCGATAAGAAATGAAAAAGACAGGGCAAGGAGGAAGAGAGCTAAAACGAAACAGAAACAGGTAGCAAAGTAAAGAATCTGACAGTATTTTGTAGCCACACCAAGCATGCATGGAATAGCTGCAATTACAGGGAACATGCATCGCTCGCTTCGCTATTTTGTGCTAATAGAGCACATCACTAGTAATTTCAGGTTGGAGTGGCGCTTAACTTACGGCTTCAAAAATACATTTCCTATGGGCGTGGCGCTTCTGTTAAGGTGGTGCTTAAGTAAGGCTGTGAGGTATTGCTTAAATAATACCTGGATAAGGTATTTTAGAAGTACCTCGGTATTACTAAATATAGAAATTTTAACACAACAATATTATACAAGTATAATTGAAAAACTAGTTCTGAATGGAGTTACAATTTTGCCACTCTGGCTAAATAATCACTACACCACCAGTGGGACACTTGCAACTATATCACAAACTTTGGTAGGCTTGAAAAATAACGCCAGAGACTTGATACCTTGGTAATTACTAATACCGGCATACCTCACACCCTTACGCTGTAGCCGAAGAACTTGGGTACTCCACGTCATGTAGGCAACAGGTTCTCTTTACTTTCAGCTCTCTTTTAGCAGTGTAGTGAGGGGCTTTCATGTCTACCAGGCAGTTTGGACTCCAGTGCTGAATGCTGAATACTCCACAAACCAAGAGCATGAAAATGCTGAAGACCAATATGCTGTGGCTGTGATCAACAATGATCAAGTTGTGGGGCATGTACCTAGAGAGCTTTCTCAGACATTTTGGTATTTTATTGAAAGAGAAGGCGAAATCATCTGCAAAGTTACTGGTAGAAGACAAAGGTCTGTACTTCTGCAAGGTGGGATGGAAATTCTTTGTATTTAAACACTGAGGGGGAAGAAAAAGTTGGTGAAGAAACTTAAATTAATACTAAAGTCAATGAACATATGAACTATAATAATAGATGCATGTACAAGTCAATAATAATGAAAATGGTAGATTCATGTACTATGGGTCAGTAATGAATAATAGTTACATTTTTACATGTCCATCTCATTAATGTCTGATAAAGGTTCATAGGCTGGTGGACTGATGGAGTATTCAGATTCGCTATCGTCAATATATTCTATCATGCCTGGAATAATGTTTACATTCGTTTCACTTTTTGGAGTGTTTAAGCATGTACTGAACCCATGAATTTCGAATGGAAGTTTTAAATGGTTTATTAATAGATACTGACATCAAGTGGTTGTAGGATTGATGTACAACCACCAGGGATCACCAATACAGTAGTATTAGATTTATGGAATGCATCTTTTACCTTGTCTGTCAAGTGTGCACTGAAGGTATCAAGAAACAGCAAAGACGGACTCTTCTTCGTGTATTTTACCCAAATATCTGAAATCCATATTAGTAGTATTAACTTTTTATCCATCCAGGATTTCTTCTGATAACCTACCACTGTGCCTTGTGATCCCAGCACATTTGTTATCGATCTAGGAGTAGTCACCTTTAAAAATTACCATAGGAGGAAATCCCCTGTTGCTGTGCACGACAAAACGACATTTTTCAGATTTTGTGGTCCTAATTTTCAGTCTTTTTGCCTCTAACATCAACAGTTTTTGAAGGCACCATATCCATGTAAACTGGAGTTTCGTCCATGTTACCAATTAACTCATATGAAAAATCACCATTTTCTCATATACTGCCTCCTGAACTCTGTGATTCTACCTTCTAAATCTTTAAACAATTCTTGTGCCATGGAGGTCTTGGCTCGCAAAATAAATTGTGGCGGCACATAAATGATTTAAGCCACCCATCAGAAGCTTTAAAATCAGATACTATAGGTTTTATGAGGGTTAAAGCTTTTATTTTAAGAACTTGAGAGGATACAGGCATGTTTTTTTCTTCACGTTGTTCTAAAACCCACTGTAACAACTTAAAATCTATTTCATGGGGATAGGATAGCTTTCTCCCTTGGCCCTTTTTATTGCATCGCTTAGCACGATGTGGGTGCTTGATAGTATCCAGCTCATCTTTGAGCCACCTTTGGACACTTCTGTGATGAATTCTAAAATGTCTAGCTGCAGCTCTCCCCCCATGATGTCTAGCATACTGTGCTACTCTCTTTTTCTGGGCAATAGAATACTTGGCTCTTGCAGTTGGAGACTTCAATGACGTGGAGGATTCTTCAAAATCAGTGGGGTTGAGAGCTATTGAAAGATCAGCAGAAGAATTGGCAGATGGAGTACCAGTAGAAGGATTGACGGATGGATTACCAGCAGCTAAGGATTGATGGATGGAGCATCAGCAGAAGGATTGACGGATGGAGTACCAGCAGAAGGATTGATGGATGGAGCACCAGCAGAAGGATTGAAGGATGGAGTACCAGCAGAAGGATTGATGGATGGAGTACCAGCAGAAGGATTGACGGATGGAGCATCAGCAGAAGGATTGACGGATGGAGTACCAGCAGAAGGATTGACGGATGGAATACCAGCAGAAGGATTGACGGATGGAGTACCAGCAGAAGGATTGACGGATGGAGTACCAGCAGAAGGAATGGCAGATAGAAGGGAATTAGCAGGTTGAAGAGGAAAACTAGAATTCTTTCTTGGCTGGCTGAAAAGTCCACTGTAATACTAAAGATTCAGTTGTTGGAACAAAAAAATTATTCAGAGAAGTCTGCTTGGAAGCCATATTAGATAGACCGGAGGTTCTCTGTCTTTGTCAATCGAGGCATCTTCTACTACTAGCAATGGCAATTGAATTCAAGGTATGTAAAATTTAATTAGTGTGCACCTCATAGACTTCAATGCTTTCTGATCATGTCTTTATGCTTTTCATACTGGCATATCATGTATGCACGTTTAAAGTATTCTGGATCAATGTACTACTATAGCAACTACAGTTCTTTACCTTAGTCCTTTTCATCCTCCACACAGTTACCTCAACAGCAGCTAAAGTAGACGATTGGAGCAGCACACATGAAGTAACGGATTTCAATCATCCAATGGCGATACCGTACCAGAAAGAGTAAGAATCGTTTACTCATACTTGGTAAAAAGTCTTTGCGCCAGACCCTTTACCTAACCGCTTTCCGCGTAGCTGTGCCAGACTAAAGAGGTCTCTCTTTCTCTCTCTCTTTCTGGTTGCCCGGGAAGCGAAGCGACCGAAGTTGACCGAAGCTTCCTAGTCTCGTGGAGTCAGCCCCGCCTAGCGCGCAAACCACCTAGCTAAACCCCAAGTAAATGGAGCCATGAATTCATTATTCTCCAATTATTCATAGATCGAATCAAATTCATTAGCTAGCAAGTCGCTAGCAAACTCGTGTTACAAACGAAACATGATTATCCATCTACAAGGTAGTTACATATAGCTACTGAAATCACATAGTTACACAAACCCAGTAAGACTTCACACCATTGTTACGTAAGTGTGGGGACCACACCCCACAACAGTACTGCCAGTCATATTCAGTATGTATGCATGTTGTTTGTGTGTTCGTTTCAATAGTTGTATTGTAGCAGCTGAATTTTATGTTGCCTAGGTTACTTGTTACAATTTGTGTGAATGTTTGTTATCTGATTTGATTGGTTACTTTAATAGTTCATGATCCTCTTTGTGATTGATCAGTTTTCACATTCTATTTTCTTTTCTTTGTGATCCCATTGGCAGTCTATAAAAGGGCTGACCAGGGACAGTCATAGATTCTGACTCTGGACACTCTGACACTCTCTCTCCATCATCTTTTGGATTTATTAAAATTATTTAAAAAGGGAATTAGTTCATCATTGTTGGGTGAACCTAGCCAAGAAGCAGAGGGCTCGACATCAAGTTAACTGTACACACCTTCCAGCACTTTGCTATATAGCTGAAAGTAGTGAGAGGTTCAATTTGTATGATGGATGGAGTAATATTCAACCTGACTGCTGAAGTGGAGGAGAAGTTTACTAAATTTAGGACAGTCTTTTCTCTGGTTAGCATAATGTGATTCCATCCTTCCTGCTCAGTTTGGCTGTTCTAATTGCCCTCTTGTACAGCAAGAAGATTAACCCTAAAATTAAAATTGTTATAGTCAACATCATCTTGTATGACCTGATACTTCTACTTACTGAAATATTCCGTTCATTGCTTCCAGTGCTGTACTATACCAGAGGAACTGGAGTAACCACACCCACTGCAAAGTTGGGATCTATTTCTATGTGGTCACCACAGAATCTAAACAATTCGCCATTTCCATGTACTGTTTTGTCATGTTTTACGTTGTCAAATATAAAGCTTCTAATTTATCGTGGAAGGTTATCACTGCAGGCCTGACTCTGCCTTTAGTCGCTTCCTGTCTGTGGAATCAAATTGTATTCTACAATACATATTTCGTCACTGGTGAGATTGGCTTCTGCTTTGTTCTTCGACACTCTCCACTCTTGCTGACGAAACTGATATCATTGTTTTTAGAGGGATTTATACTCATCGGTTTATCCTTTAGTTTTATTGTTGCCCTGGGTAAATATGTACAGCACAGTACCATCACAAACGACAATGCTATAAAACAGGGCATTCTCAAAACAGCCATTGCCCTAGCCATCATCAGTACCCTGAGTTTCATTACTTCTACTCTACCAGTTCTGATGTCCAGAATTCAGACAGAGCCTACAGTCACATATTCTTCTGAGGTTTGGCGCCGGTTCCTTCCCCAGACCATCTTATTCTCCGTGGGATCTTGGCCTGTCCTGGCCACACCCATATGCCTACTGCTTACACTGAAGTCAATTAGGCAAACATTCCTGGATGTGCTCATTTGTTGTAAATTCTTTGAAGAAACAGAGAAGCACAAGAATAGACGGTCGTCCAGTAAGACAGCACTGACAAAGTATTTTCAAAAAGCTTAAAAGAATGATTCATTGTAGACTTGTATGCCAGAATGGAAAACTTTTTATTACATAAACTTGAACTTTCATTGTAAAATGTCACTAGCTATATACAAAGTGAAAAAGTGATTCTTGAGTCCTTAATATAAATTTGAACTTATTATTGTGTAATATGCATAGCAGCCAAAACATTGGAATCATAATTAATTTAATACTAGCTAGTGATCTAAACAATATTATAATCGAATACAGCATATTATGGAAACCTTTTGTGGGAGTGGGGGGAGGGGGGGTGAGGGGGAGGCAAATTTTTTTTGGTGAAACTCCATAGTTAATGCTTATTAAATTTGTTTTGATTACTCATTCAGAAATTAGACATTTTGGTGATGGATGGCTAGTCTAAATATTGGTGTTCTAAGGCCTTAAGGCGTGCAGATCACATGGCATCTCAATATGAGTATGCAATTTATGTTATTTTGAGATTTATAGCTAAATTTGGAAAGCTGCCAAAAATGAAGGAAAATCTCCATATCAACCTGACCTGGCTTCATATGAATATAGTAATCTTATTGGTATTTCATTTATCATTTGAGAAATCAGAAATTCACTGTGAGATTAATATACACTGTATGGATAGTGCACATTACTAAATTTTATGGCTTCAATTAAAATTCCATGCTTTAATTGTTGTAATTGCTTTTCCTCCATAGTTGTGCAGCTAATACATTACCAAACTTTTTGCTGAATTTTTACACGAACAATAAAAAATGTTAGAGAGTGTTATTCTGTATATTAAGTTGGTAGCTACTTAAAGGGAACTAATATTATATGTTCATTTTTGTTTTCAAAGAGTTTATTTAAAAAACAACGGTAACATGCCATGATACAGCTCAATAGCTGCAATACAATACAACAGCTAACAAATTCAAACAATAACAAAAATACAAGAAAGGAAGAGTAAAACAGTCAAGTATAACTGATGTATACTCAAAACTGTGAACAAAAATTATAAGAGGGGAAAGGGGGTATTAAAAAGATAAACCAAAGCACCACTTAGTCACATAAAAGCATTATAAATCCATGAAGTACCTGTATTCGCTGTAACCTCAATGTTGAAAAAAAAATGTTAGTTGTTGCATCACAAGACACTTGCAATTCTTATGAGAGGATCTATGTATTGTATGCCTTGCTCATGAGGTCTAACAGTCCACGTCTGGTAAGGTGGAAATTCGACTGAAGTATCAAAAAATCCCTACAATAAACAATACAATTAATACTAAATTGTTTTATTCATTGTTTTATTATATAGAGTACCACAATAGGCAAGTGGGGCAAGAGGGCACATGCCCTTTGAATTGAAATATATAATTTAGGGTGCATTGGGCCTTTACCAATCACATCACGGGAAAGGGTTGTGCTTAACTTAAACATTGCAAGTAGATCTGTTAATTGAGCCAGAAAGAATAAACAAGACAATAGAGAGACAATAACAAGAGTCAGAGAGGTGAAAGCAGCCAGTAATATTTAAATTAAATTTACAATGTAACACTGCTAATATCCTTAATCATACTACATACATGGAAACTTAAATGAAATATCCTCTTTTGAAGATGATTCAAAGTATTATTTCAGTTTACTAAACTTTTTCCTGCTTAGAGATTGGTGAAAAGGTCTGGCTCTGCGAGGCTAAATGGCCAGTATCCTGTTAATTTAAAAATTGAATTTTTTTGACTTACTTTATCCTACATAGCTTGAATAGATCATACTAGCTAAGTACTGACAACCACACTACAGGACGTACAGAGCTATTTGAGTGTTGTGGAGATGTTGGTGAAGGTGTAGTAGAGAAGGAAGGATCGTAATCATCAGAAAAGTCATCTGAAGACTCTACATCTATGGAATGCAGCATAGGTGCTACCTGAAAATACACATAAAATGAACAGATGCAATACTTTATCCAAAAAAAAAACAAAAAAAAAACAAAAAAAAAACAACAAACTACAATTACCTGAATAGAATAGTTTTGTAATAAAGACTGCGCCTGCAATAAGTAAAATTAACTGCCAATGAAGTAGTTAATGTATGTGGAAAAGCTAACAACAATAAATAGTAAAATATATTCCCTTAATAAACAATATTATGTCGAGTGTGTCAATATAAAAATTGAAGTAATAGCTAAAGTGTATATCACTTGACTATACACTACTGTTCATGTGTTGGTTGTCGTTTTTTTTAATGCTAGTGATATTGTTGGCACCGTATTTTTTGTTACTACTAGATCCTCACAAGTTCATACAATTAACAATTACCACAGTCAACACTGAAGCTGGAATAAGAACTGGACTTAACGGTTTTGTACAATTATACTTTCGACAACTTAACTATAGTGTGTGACAGTAGGTGTGGCTAGCCAAATGGGTAGAGATTGTCAAATTCACCGACAATAACTAGAAGTATACAAAGTAAAGTGAGTAATTTAAGCTTAAAAGCAGCAGCGGTGCAAATCATAAACTTCATTTATTACATAAAGTTGACTGTGTCCTATCCTGAAATATGTTTGGAGAAAGTTCAAGCAAGTCTACTGCCTCTATACTATACCAATCACAACTCAAAAGAAATTATATTTTTTTCATCATTTAGAATAATTAGCACAAAATTAATAATTTTGGGTTCAGTTTCAACAGCATACTGCATATATACAGCATGCCAATATTCAGAAGGGGGGGAAGCTGGAAGCTTGTTGAGGAAAAGCTCACCCCACCCACACTAAATTGAACCCAGTTTGGTCACACACACATACGGATAATTAAAATGAACACAATCAGTTTACCTAGCTGTACAAGCACACTCACAGGTATACATTTCATTTTGTTTTATGTTACGAATTCTTCCATAACAACAATTTCTCAATTCTGAATTATTAAACCAAAAACAAGATCTGTTATGTGCACAACTCTAGCCAACTCCTTGTTGCTAATGTTACAGCTTACAAATTTGTCAGGACTTTGTGGCACGTTGTTCTGCAGAATGCTAGCACCAGGTCTGCAAGGCATGCCATAAGAAGCTCTGAAGGCCTGCTTCGCTCCATGTGACTTGTTTGCTGCCTGGTGGGCCAACTCTGCACCTGTGGATGAGGCCATGTCTACAAAGGCAAACTGACGAGGTTTTCTGGTATCTGGGTCCACTGCAACCTGAGGGATAAAGCTTGATTTTAAATAGTTAATGAAATAAGATTAGGCATTTATGCAATGCAATATCACACTGAAGTTTCTTTAAGAAATTCCTTAATAATTATTCTCTACTATAATAATACTAATACATGTGTTACAGTCAATTGCTTTACAACAGTTTTTTTCCCTTCACATTTAAGAAAAGGAACATTAGTACGTTGTAATTTTTCATTTTTGAACACACCTGACAAAAATTGACTGTTCCGAACTTTGAGAAAAACTGTAAGAGCCCTGCATCAGATGCTAATGCCTTGGGCAAACAATCAACAAACAGTGTCTTTGAATGTATGTCTGAATAAGTAATCATCCTCATAGACGCAAAATCAACCCTCAGTTTCCGTTTATGCAGCCTTTTCTTAGCCAAGGCAAATTTGGCAGCCAATGCCTCTGATTCATTGGTGAACTCCACAAATCCATAACTCTTGGATTCTCCCGTTGTCTCGTTGTAGACCACGAGGCACCTCAGGATGTTGCCGTATGGATCAAATAGATTAAACAAGTCTGATCGTGTGTAGTCCTCTGGTATATTACCCACGAACATCAGGCTGGAGTTGGAAAAGTAGTTGATAGAGTAGTTGAGCCCAAACTTCACTCTGTAATATGAAACTGCCTCTTTAGTGTCTACTTCATCTTCAAATATTATAGTTGCAGAAGATGCTATGAAAATGCAATTATATGTCTCGTATAACAACCCCGATATACTTCAAACAAGTTTTGATTCATAACTAAATATGTATACTGATATTGCCGTAACAAACAGTAAATGCAGTTAGAGCATTCACTGTTTTCACTAGAGTGAAATTGTTCTTTGCCTTACCATATCCTCTGTCATCTACTTGATAGAACTCCTGACCGCCATACTTTTCAATTATATTTTCAACAGCCTGCATTATAATAGGAACAATAATATATATGTATAGCTGAATGTGTATATATTTCTATATTATACATTCAATGAAAAGGCTCAAACTGGCCTCTTCAATAAATGTATTATTAGATAGCCTGATTAAAAATGCATAGTACATTTTGAGAAAGATGAGGTCTGCACATTGCATGCCAATGCACAAGCTACTCCCTGTTCCAGTAGTTAGCTACTTGGTATTTCTTAAAATTACCCATGCTTTTTCTAAAAATAAAGTACCTTGACCAGTGGTTTCTTTACCATGGGTCCCATGCTGCGTATAGTCAACTTCCGTCTTCTGACAAACTCTCTCTTTGTTTCTTGAACTAATAGAAATATCTACCAAATGCCATTGTTAGGATAAGCACTTTTGTCAAAATGTTAGTACTTGTGAATTTCCCCCTTTCATCTCAGTACTGAATATAATGTACAACATAAATATCAGTTAGCTTCTTAGCAACAGAGAATTGACCTAATTGCTGCACAACTGATACTATCATGTTTGTCTTCAGGTTTTCCTGTAAGTATGCAGCTAATTATACTTTCAGTAGATGACAAGCTTTATAGCATGCCAACAACACAAAACAATAATCATTCATAATAATAATCATAAATTATTTCCACTTACCTTCAAATCTGTATTGAAGTGCAATAGATAATATTAAACTTTCAACCTTAATATTGTTTTTGTTTTTTTTACAATATGGGTATTTTATATATAATATTAGCTATAATATAGCTAATTGTCTCAGTTTATTTATTTTAGAAATATAAAACTCAGTGGTAAATATAATACTAACTAGCTACCACTGAATTTTATATTTCTAAAGCGAGATATTATTATATATAGCTATATTCCTACTAATTTCCACTTCAAATGCCCCTACTAGCTACTAAGTGAGTATTATATTGTACAGGATGGCTCTGTTTTACTTGCCTGTTTTTCTTTTTTCATGCCAAGGCAACACTGGCTGTAGCTACAAACATTATGCATTTGCTAAATGCAAGCCAAGGAACTGAATGGAACACAACCTTTCCTTGCTCTCTCTCATTCTGTTCTCCTTTATTCTGTTCTCCATTGTTCAGACCAGCTGAGTTGAAGGAAGAAAAATTCTAGGCAGGACTCCACTGCTGCCTCTGCAGCTCCAGGCACTCTATTGCGCGGCAAGCACATGTGCAGCAGTTTCACAGCGGGAACAGACACAAATGTCGGGTAGGGAGGGGCAAACGTGGATCCGGAAGCGTGAGCTCTCATTAAGTAGTGAAATAGAATTCGGAATGAACTAATAGCTCACATGTGTTTTGCAATTGTTAGCAGCAATTTATTCTTTGTAACATCTCTTCTTTTTTCAGCGTAAAATTTAATCGTATCTTTAGTAGTAGCTATAGCTAATAATTGTTCTTCGTAGCTAACTCCGCGTTTTCAATTATTTAAATCAAAGTCTATGATAATTAAATAATTCTATATTTAGAGCTACTGCCATTCATTAGGGTAATTAAGATGTGAGAGAAATGAAATCATACGTAAAAATGCCATCCTCAAAACTAGTCTCGCTTGCCAGACCCTTTACCATACCGCTTCGCTGGGAAATGAGGGTCTGGCCCGCGAGACTACTGCAAGAAAAGGTAAACTTTCGCCATAGCTATTTATATATGATTAGCTAGTAGCAAGTCATAAATACTTTTTGTTGTGTAATTAAAAAATTCTATTTATAGTTGTCAAGAGCATTGTCTCATAGCAAACCAGGCGATGTTTACTAACGGTCAGCGGCATTCCAACCGAGCAGGCCCTTGGTAAAGGGTCTACCTCTATTTTGAAAGATAATAAAGAATAAAGTTTCAAATCTAAATGTATTAACTAGGCCTGCTCACTTATACAAGCAATCCACTTATACTGTACATGAGTATTTTATTTATTTATTTTATTTTAGCATTCGATTCAAATTAGTTTTGGTTGCTCATTTTTGTGCTGTCTTAAATTCTTCAATGATGAAATAAAATAACCAGTTCATGTACTTTTCCTAAAAACTTCATTTTTAATGAAATTATAGTATTATAAATAAAGTATGATATTTTAGCATAATTTTTATGAAATATTGGGTATATAAACAAAGTATGATTTTCTTTATATAGTTTAGACAATGCTTGCTTACACATGGCAATTATCTTCATTTTAATGATGACATGATTCAAATTGAATTGGCTACAATAAAACATTTAGTCTTAATTTTTGTCATCCAATCTACGGGTAGTTTTAATCGAATAGCTATACTGTCTTCTAAAATATTTAATTTTATTTTGTCATGTTTACAGCTCAGTTTTAGTTTTTAGATGTTCTCTAAAGCTCAGTTTTCTAGTTTTTTTTTCTTACCAGAAGTAAAAATACCCCCAAAACGAAGAGGTTTTAGTTTAAACAACAGTATTTATACGTACTAGATCTTACTAGCTAAGAAAATATTGTGACACATTAACATAATAGCTATGAAGTTACTGAAAATGAAATTACTAGCCACATCTTATATGTTGAGTGTTTATTACATCAACACAGAGAGATTGACCTCGGTTGACCACTGAAGAGGACTTCGGCAAGAAGTTGAAACGTCGGGTTAGTTGAAATTATCATAATATTGGTGGTTAGAATGAGAAAATTTGCTATTATTATTATATTGTTGTTATTATTACTATTATTAAAATTATTTACTACTATTATGAGTATTTTGATCGTTAATTACATGTCTCTTTGCACAGCCTCTGTAAATATTGTCACTAAGTAGTGTCCAGTTAGAAGGACACTGTTGGCTGTTGTCTATCATGTTGAGATAAGCAAGCCTCCTCCAATTTCCTGAATCTGCACATATGCAGGGTGGTGTTCCATATTTTTCATTCAATAAAATGTTGCACAACAGCTGAATTTATGACAGGTTGAGTGGAACATTCTGTAATTTTTGTAGAAGGAGTTCTTATGGATCATAATATTCTAACCACAACATCTTCCAGCACCATCCTGACTGATGGACTTTAATCTCCACCAGGGCAGGGCTACTGCATAACAACAATAACAAAAACTTCAAGTTACCCAGCAGGCAGGTTTCTTTATAGTTTCAGAAATGCAATATCAATACTCCGTAAATAATTATATATTTAAGAGAAATATAATAACTAACTACATCTAAGAATAGTGTGAAAGCTTAATGGTCTCATGGACCCTATCTGTTTAGCTGGACATGTTTATTAACCCTCTCGTTACCGAATTGTTTGGACGCGCGCGGAAAAATCTAATCTTCTACCGCGGAATAGTGCATTACCGTTTTATTTTTTTAACTCGATGCTGGCTGGGAAAACCCCATAGCAACCATATATCACTAAATAGACC
>WLWI01002326.1_pt1 | contig 16415 bp, 10 predicted proteins | sample 6701501 | NCBI WGS metagenome assembly WLWI01 (sample SAMN12718690, study PRJNA515312) | sponge metagenome | isolation source: marine sponge | host: Mycale hentscheli | place: New Zealand: South Island, Marlborough, Capsize Point | collected 2014-11-01
GACGAGATTGGTTTCTTCCCTCTCCTCCACTTCACAGAGACTATACTTTATGGAAGAGGCACTACATAGAGTGTCTGTGCCAGCTCTATTGGAACCCTCCACAAGTAAGTGCTTCACTACCAACCTTAAAAAAAATGGAGGCTTATAGTCACAAAAGTATTATAACTATACAATTTATATTGTATAGCCTCCCAGTAGTGATGATGAAGATGTCAAACCTGAAGAAGGGAGAAACAATGATTTAGACTCCTCTAAACTGAGAAAAAAGAAGCACACTCGAAGACACACAATACCTATTGGAGCCCGAAAGCCATGGAAGGATCCTGATCCCAAACCATCTGAAATCCATTACCAGTTCTCTAGTTCTTTAATGGGCCTGTATTCAAGGTCTGTAATTATAAAATAAAGATTACATGTAAAGACTTGTTAGGCCGTTTTTAGGGTGGATATAAATGCTGTAACTTTGCTGTTTTTTTGTTGTTGCCTAATGCAATTGTATCATAGCAGGCTAGATATTTTGGGCTAGATTTTTAGGGACCTACTAAAAGATGACACAACTTTATGCCATTTAATAGTATTTAAATACGCTTCAACGTGTACCTTTAAATAGCAAATACATTTTAAGCTAGAGTGATTTTACTTTAATGTGCTATAGTTCAGTAGCTACAAACTAGAGGTGAGGAACCACATAGAACTACTTGGGCTATAATAAATATAGCTGACCTGTTCATTCACTTTTTGTGCTTATACACAAAGCAAAAAAAAAAACACAATCAATTGTTGTTGTCTTTCTCATAATAGTAACATAAAGTATGTCATGAACTTGTGTTTAGTATTACTGGTGTGTGAGCGAGACACCATCGCGTGTAAAACAATCAAAAATTGGGGATATTTTTTTTTAGTAAGTGTATGTTTGGACGTATGCATGTCATTTGTACTTTGACCCACGAATTTTTGTGTTCACCTGATGATCACCCTGTCCCATATACCACTAAACAGAGCCCTTTGGGGCTTACCGACTAATCTGTATCATCCAATGAAATTTAATTATTTACCCCTTTGAATTAGGTTGTCTCTGTTAAGTATAAAGTGCAAGATTCAGTTAGCTAGGTCTTATAAACTTACCTGAGTTCATTTTCTATTCGAATTAGTGGCAGTGGTTAGTCATCTAGTTTAATGTGTCATTTATCATAGTTATATGTCATACAAAACAGTATTGTTCTTACTTGAAAAGCCATTGTCCTACATTACTATTATTAACTAATATAAATATTTCAATGTTTGGTTTGTGTGTGTGCATTATTATAGATAGTCATTGTTGTTGTTACTGTTACCTTTTAGTTGTTACTTGTTTAAAAATTATTTTCCAGTGTTCCAAGCTAAACCTGTTTGGTATAACAGAAATTGAATTGGGGGGGGGGGGAGAAGAGAGAGTTGTGGGCAAAACTATAATGTTCACACGGTTTTTATTGACATGACATTTTTTCATACTGAAACAATCGACTGACTATTAGTTAGACTCACCAGCAAGGTACATAATATTGTGTGCTAAGACTGATAGCTTACACTCCCCCCACTCCCCTCCCCCCACTCCCCTCCCCCCACTCCCCTCCCCCCACTCCCCTCCCCCCACTCCCCTCCCCCCACTCCCTTTCTGTACTGCTAGCCACATCATATGATATAAGAATCCCAAGAAAAAAAGATGTGCATACTCTTCCTACAGTGAAGGGTTTCCTTCATCACTCTAAAATAACAAAGAGTGATCACTGAATTTACTTAGACTACTATCAATGCATGAATGCACGGACTTCCAACATGATAATCATCACAGAATACATGTATGTCAAAACTGACACAAAGGCTAATGATATACACACTAACCATAACCTTCAGCAGGGGCGGATCCAACACTAGTGACAGGGAAGGGGCCCAAATATATACTTATGAACCTGTAAATTATATTGCCCAATTATTGGTAAATTAACCATTATAATTTCTAAAACACTTGGTTGAAAGAGAGCTCACCCCTCCCCCTTCCAGTCCCCTGCTTTAGTGTGCATATACCTGAGAATCAATATAGTCAAATTTTGGCCATTGATGTCCCTTTAATTCACTCTGTGATCACATGATCTAAGTCACTCTTACAACAAGTCATGCTTTTGTTGTAATCCTGATTCCATGCCTTATTAACCCTCAGGGCGCATGCGCAAGAGGGTTACATTACTCAGTTTGTCTGTCAGTCAGTCATTCTGTCACACAATGAAAAAGCGGATCTCGAAGATGGTAGCCTCCTGAAGATTAAAACAAGCCACTGGACAATTTAAGTCCCTTTAATGTGCCAGAATTTTCATTTTCAACTTCTTTTTTTGTTTGTTATTTTTGGCCATACAGTCGTAAGCAATTCTTGGTAATGCCTACTATTGTTGCGCCATACTCATGTGAACAAATAATTTCTTACTACCCGTGGTAGTTTTGCTTCATAGTCTCGGTGGTTAACCAGTTGAAGCAGCTCCCCATTGAAACTACCTGGTAGGTGAGTGTCCCTTGCATATGTTTTCTTATGAAAACAGCATTTATGTCTACTGTTTCACTGCAAGAGCTATATACGTGTATTGACTTACACAAGCCACGTATTGACTTGCATGAGCTACATAACAACATATTGATACTACACCAAATAAATTATTCTTTGGGTCTTTGTAATAGCTAGCTAGCTACTTTATAGTAACACTGAGGGTTCACACCTACAGCAATACATTTGTATACAGTTAGATCACTTTTCTCTTCAATCACAATTTCTTTCCTGCTCAAAATGTTACTACAACAATAATGTAATAATTATAATAAGATTAAACAGGCAATAAAAATATGGATACGATTAGAAATGAGATCACTGCATATTATAATAAAATAATTTTCTTTCTGTCTTAAAAGACTAATTTTACATGCCTTTGGTCCTATGTGATTTGACCCAAAAGCTATAGTAGAAAATGAACAACATATCTCGTAGTTTAAAGTTAGCTCCATTTAAAAATTAAATTTTACGATCTCTTAAACTATGTAGCTACCGAAAATAATATATTATTCCATATTTTTCAGATATCCACCTCTCAGAATGACTAATTATGTGAAAGACAGTGAAAGGACTGGGCCACCAGAACCACTAATTGAGCCGCAAATTAAGCCATCATCTCCTCCCCCAGCTAATCAGCCACATCTTTCAGCCCCCAGTTCCCTACTACATCCCACTCTCCTGGAAAAAATGAGGCTAGACTCACCGACAATAGCTCACATGCGCCTCTCTACTCGAAACCAACGGCAATCTCCTCATGAAATGAATCAGACATTGTATAAACTCCAAAGTGATGCTCCTTTCCCAAAGCTTCCTCCATATTTTGTTCACAAAGAAGGCAGTGGTGACGGCAATGGAGATTTTGAAACCGCGGAAAGCTGTGCTTCTGAACCTCGCATCAGAAGACGTAATAACGTAAAGATATTCGACAGAAGACTGAAGTTAGAGGAGTCTGATGATGAATCGAATTCCAGAAACAGTAGTACTAGACAGTCAGTTCAGTGTACAAAGAACAAGAGCAGTAAGTGTTTTAAGAATATAATTACTAAATTTAATAGTTTACATCCTGTAATTTTAGTGCTACCTCAAGATGGCTTGGCTCGTCAAGCATGGATATTTCCCCAAGATGAAGATACTTAGCCTTTGTGTGTGAACAATTGTATTGTATGGTACTACAAGAGTCCGGGAAAACTCATTCTGTAATTATTCATTTCACCAATATTCAGATCTTAACATGTCATCGTCAGCAAGATAGTTCATACATAATGTGTCAATTTTTAAGTTTTATTGTCACTTTTTTCGTATTTTTGGAGTTTCAGTGACTAAGTCCCAATAAATGTACATGCAATGCAACTTATCAAAAGTATGATCATAACAGCATTCCAACTGGGAGTTGGCCACAATAGTATCTATTTACCATATCAATTCGAGTTGTTTTTTAAATAATCTATTCTAGTCTATAAACCAGCACTAATGTTTTAACACTTTATGATTCAAAGGTTCAATAGAAGAGATAGAGCATTCTGCTCAAGAGGGAGCAGACTGCGGCAAGTACTTATTAAAATAATTAATGGCAAACATTTGATCATTACTAAGAATTTCTTCCCTTCTTCTGAATCTGTAGAATTTCGAAATGAGGGCTTGGATGAACAGTGTCACCAATGTGAAACCAGCAAGGGATGCATAAAACCACACCCCACAGATCACATGTGCGTTCTTCATCGGTTTATTCAGACCATCTACAGTGAGTTCAGAGATTAAGTAGGAAGCACCTATTTGTAGCCACACCATGCCCATCAATATCCCTTTCATGGAGTATGGAGATTGCGAACACGATAGCTCCATGGCACTGACAAGGCTCAGATAAATAATAAATGATGAGATTATTTGAGTGCCCACTAACCATCTATAGTCGAACTGAACTGATTCTTGCTGTTCGCTCAGTTCGTTATAGCTGAGCTCTCCTTTGTGACTCAGAAAGCAAGTGGCATTACGACTATCAGGGGCATAAAGTGCTGAAACTTTTAATGACAGTAAACACGTGTAATAAACAAACACTAGGATGGTCACAATGATAAGCTTGTGTAATATTCCCACTCTGTAAAAGCATGTCAGCTTAATGAGCAACGGATAGATAGCAAACTCGAATATTGGAACGAGGACAAGGATGGCAGCGAATTGCGAGTACGCCACGAGTGTACTTTGGTAGCAATTGCTCATGTAATGTTTGGTTGATGAGCCATTGCAGCTGCTGATGAAATTGCTTTCCTGGTATGAACGCATTTCCACTTGGTAAGAGTGAAACATGAGGAAGATTAGTATAGAGAGGGGAGTGGAGACTGCAGTAACTGCTACGAATCTGAAAAAAGTTTTCACGTCTTCTACTTGCTCGTTGGTGAACGGCCCTCCATATTGGACCTTACCCACGTCCATCCTTGAGATCGGCTTGTCGTCCCAGTAGGTGAAGGCACTTCTTAATCTTGGATGCTTGTTATTAATGGCATATCTAATCACTTGGAAGATAAGCTTCAATGGATTGTGAAGCACAGGCTCTTTTACTAACCATGAGTTAAACGAGTTAAATGTGAAATCAGAAGCAATCACCATTGTGCATAGAAAAGGAAGGAGAATAAAAGCAGTAACTTTGTTGAACATTTTGCAAAAGCAGCCCTCCGTTAGCGGAACTACTGTGTTCGCTAGAGAGAAATTCCACACATACCAGCTCAAATAGGACTGAATATCGGAGGATGAAGCGTGAACTAATTGATCAATCCCGAGTTGGACTGCATTAGCCATCGCTCCGGCAGTTCCGACGATCACCAAGCCGCTGAACACGTACAACAGTGTTGTAAAGACCCACGAATGCCAGGTGTAAGTCAGCAGCACCAGCACTAAATTGAGGGCTACCAGCGAGAAGAAAAGGACCCAGTTACTGTAGCGAACTATCCTGTATCTTCCTACAAACACGTCGGACAAACAGCCCGCTATCGGGAGTGCCAGTCCAAGAACCTTCATTTTGCTCGTATATAAATCGTCGTCTCTAAACTGAAAACCCGACAAGTACACCATGATGACGAAGAATGTAAATGACCATAGCTGGACAAGCATTGCACCCTTACTCCGGACGCCTCTGATCTTGTAACATGACCCTTTCATTTTAATAGCGCATATAGAACTCTGTCGGTATGAGCGGAGAAATGAATTGTATATGAACTGTTTAGTGGAATGCAAAGGAAATAAGTTAGTGTGCTGAGGCTTATGTTGCACGTGCGTTTGGGATGCTATTTGCTCACACACACTTTACACACAGTCGGAACAAAAGGAAAAATAATAATAGTAATATAAATAATAATAATAATAATAATAATAATAATAATAATAATAATAATAATAATAAATAATAATAATAATAATAATAATAATAATAATAATAATAATAATAATTTTTTATTACTTCATAATTTCTTTCTCAGCCTTCTTTTACTCATTAGATGTATTCTCTCTTTCACAGGCTTTCTTTAAACAATACAGAATTAAAAATATTTAGTTGCCACCGGAATCGAACCCAGGATTACTTGCATAATGCACAAGCATTCTGCCACTGATCTACAACAGCCAGCTGGCAAACAAACACTCCAATTCTGTATTAATACTGTTAAGAGGTACTGCTATGCTACAGTCTCACTCTCAACAGACCAACGAAAATTCTCTCTCTTTTTTTTTTCAAAGATTCTTTTTATTTGTTGAATTTTTTTTACTCCACTGATTAAAAAAAAAAAAGCCTGTGAAAGAGAGAGAATACATCTAATGAGTAAAAGAAGGCTGAGAAAGAAAACAAATAGTTGGTCTGTTGAGAGTGTATTGTTAAAAAAAAAAAAGCCTGTGAAAGAGAGACTACATCTAATAATAATAATAATAATAATAATAATAATAATAATAATAATAATAATAATAATAATAATAATAATAATAATAATAATAATAATAACAATAATAATAATAATAATAATAATAGTAATAATAATAATAATAATTACCTGAATGAATCAATGAGTGCATGAATGGAAGGAAAATGAATTTTATGAGTCCAAACTCTAACACTGATGCCAGAATTGGCATCAATGCTGCATGTACAATAATAATCCATTGGCAATTGAACGTGTGCAAGAGTATCATCTGATGCAACAATGGGAACTTTGTCTTGTAGGTTTACCTGTTAAAAACAACAACAACAATAACAGCTGGGTTTGTAATTGCTACGCAGTGGGTTCCTGTTACCGTTTGAATAGAATGTGTTGCTATGATACAAATTCAATGTTTTGTACCTTCTATTTCAAAACAAATTCACTTTAGCTATAGGACAACAAAGTGGATCAAGGAAAATGGTGTTGTACAAACTTTCTGTGAAGTCAAAGACTTCATTAATCATCTGGTATTAATGTAGCTAGGCTACTGGAGCGCACCAGTGTCGGTTCTTTTCACAGAAGTTCATATTTTGAAATCATTAATATCTCGGCTTTGTCAGCCTTCTAGATGACATGAACTACAGACTAAGAGTGGATGTGACTTGACTATATAGAAAAGAACATAAGGTGTTAACAGGTGTTGACTATCTGTTTCCATGAAAACTTGTGCAGGCTTTTGCAGGCTATGCCAGCTCAAGCTGCCTTTGTTCTGGTGGGTATGTATGTTTAGATGAATTATGATCAGATGAGACTGAAAAGCAATTAAAAGAGACATAAAGAAACATAATGAGATAAGTGAGTAATTATTTTTCCACGGGGGCTTTGAGCGCGAAGAGGCCCCGTGGAAAAACTACCCTCGGAAGGCCCGAGGGTGCCATGATTAAGTTTTTGATAGTGAATTGAGAGTTGACGAGAAGTTTAGAGTTCTCTTCCTCTGCTCCTCAGTGGGTAGTCATGGGTCTGTGCTCTGACGAGGAGATCTCCGGTGTTGGGTTGGTCTTCTCCTTGTAACCATGGGTCGAAAGGGTAGGTCCTCATCAGTCAACGCATTCCTTAGATCCATACATGAGATGGCTTGATGGTTACGTAGGTGTTCCTCTCTATCCTGATAGGCAAGTTGACCATGATTAAGGGTCATCGAGTTCTGGCAGACTAAATGCTCCAGTGGTGTGGATAGTTACTACTGTATATATTATAGCTATTAATATCGCTGAAAAATTAGACATTTCTATTTGATATTATATAAAGTACTGTGAATCGTGGAAAATTTGAGCAAATTACTGTGATTCTATGCCATAGCTACCTAAACATTGAAAGCAAAACAATAGGAATTCCTGCTTGCTTAAAGAGTTTATTCTGAATTTCACTGCAGTACCAGAGTTATATGCAGCTACAATGAATTTTAGAAGTCAATATTTCTCTTGGCAAGTAAGAAAAATTAATAACAAAGGAGCACTATTAGTCTTGCTTTGGAATTTCATAGCTTGCACCATAATGAGCTATCCTTCTTCCACCAGAAGAGGAGACATTTTTGCTATAGTAGGTCTCTTTCTGTGTGGATTGAGCTTACCAGTCGTAGCTTATCTATCAGATGTGCACTTTGGTCGCTACAAAGTCATCTTCTACAGCAAATGGCTTTCATTTGTCTCTCTCATTTCCATCAATGTCATGCTGCTAATTCAACATTATGCTGGAGATTCAAAGGCTGTAGCCATGGTGATTGATGTTTTGGCTACAATTAGGTCAGTAGGACTCTTAGGAATTGTGGCCAACACAATGCAGTTTGGAATTGACCAACTTGTGGATGCCACTCCTACCAATATTACGGCTTACATAAGCTGGTATGTGTGGACTTTCTATATTGCCAGCTTCTTTAATGCATTAACCCAAACGTGCTTCTATGGAGACTATAACTCCTCTACTTCATATATCCTGCTTCCCGTTTTGGTAGCCATTTCATTAATCTCCGATTTTTTATTGAAAAAATGGCTGATTGTAGAACCAATATCCAGTAATCCATTTAAACTCATATACGAGGTTCTGAAATATGCCATGAAGAACAAGCATCCTCAGAGGAGGAGTGCATTTACTTACTGGGAAGATAAACCTTACTCAAGACTGGATCTAGGAAAAGCCAAATATGGAGGTCCTTTCACTACTGAGCAGGTGGAAAATGTGAAGACATTCTTTCGGATTATTCCTATCATGATTCTATCCTGTATTTTGTCTGGGCAGGAATATATTATTTCAATTGCTTACAAAAATACCAATATAGATGATATTCATGATAAAGCGTCACTCCCAAATTATTTCTCAAACTGCTTCAAAGAGACGGCTTTTTTATTCTCCAAATTTGAAATGATGTGTGTTTTTATACCCATTTTGGAATTGATCATTTATCCAATTGTGTTGAAGGTCAAGTGTTCCTACTACAGTCCCCAAATTCTACACAAATTATTACTGGGAGCTTTTCTTGTGTTGGGATCTGAGCTTGTCCTCCTGTCTCTGCAGACAGTAAGTACTTTGAATCAAATTAACACAAACCAAACGTGCCATTTCGATCCTAATGACTGGGAATTAATTGAAGGGAAGTTTCATGGAAAGCACATGGTGTTGTATGTACTACAATTCATTACAGGGCTGGCTGACTACCTTCTATTTACAAGTACATTTGAATTCGTTTCCGCACAAGGCCCATACATCATGAAAGGAGTACTAAATGGCATAGTCTTTTTCCTGGCTTCCACCTCCATTGCTCTGTCCTATGGAATATCGGATGTGTTCCAGATGCTCACTAAGTTGTCAGACAGGAAGTGTGGCATATGGTACTATCTGGCCAGCGTATGTTGCACTGGAGCAGTAACTGGCTGTTTAATCCTCATCGTCAAGTGCTACATTCACCGAAAGAGAGATGAAGTGCTGAGCAATGACCAAATGTTTGCTATTGACTACTTCAACAAATATCTTACCAATAAGAGATCCACTATGAACACTACTCAATAATAGAAAACAATCACTTCCTTTGTGTTCACTATAAGCATGCCTTAGATACATAATATGACCTTCTGTCAGAGCTACTCCAATAATACCCAAGTTATTTTACAAGTATAAGTTTTCTGTAGTTCACCAGTCAAAATATACAGATATGCTGAGGATACTTGCACAGTTTTTACGGTCATCTTCAATACAACAATTTCTGCATAATTAGTATATCTAGAATTGATGAAGCCAACTAATCATCCAGAAGTAATAACCTGTGCAGTTTGTATCTTACTGTTCTTATGGAGAATGTTAAGTCTGTGAAATTCAATAATAGTTTATTAATGTTGTTTTGTTAACTGACAGAAAATTCCAACATTATACATAATATAACAGCAGAAAGTTATTTAAAAAGTTGAGAGCTTGGGTGAAGGAAACAATAGAGAGGAGTTTTTGGAAAGGTTTTTTTGTTGTTTTTTTGTATAAAAGCGATGTGCTTTGCTCAGGTTTATTCAGGTAAGCAAGGTACAGTTTTACTCCATTTACTTATACCATTTTTGCCTGCCTTGCATTGGTTTCTTGTATTTAGATAATACCATGATTTCCTCTGTTACCAATCCTCCTTGGACTTCTTGTTGTTTCCCACCCCCCTCCCCCCAAGTAACTTTATCCACATTGAAAAAAAATACAATAATTTTCCGAGAAATTTGCTCTCCCTTACATCATAGGCAGAGGAACCAAGAGGGCAAAGTGGCCATGGCCCCAAGATTTTTAAGCTAATAATTTTGACACTCCCAGGTTTCATTCAGGTAAAACCATTAAATGAGTGATTCTTTATATCTATTGGTACAAATAGCTAATGTGTAAACATGAAAATCACTTACACAAGAGGCTAAGTTAGTCATTCAAAGTTTTGTATTTGCTTTAAGCTGAATGTTGTACAAACAGCAATCCAACTTCAGGCTAATCAAACTGCTGTAAGCAGCTGTTCTAATGGACAAACAGCTTTTGTTATGGAACCAAATTTGAATAATTTGATGCTCACAAAAGATGAACTCAATGTTTATCAAATAACACAGAATTTGTTGGACTAAATGAAATATTACTCAACTTGTTTGTGACGAATTTTGACTATGTTCAGATATATCTGGGGAGGGGGGGGGGGGGGTTGATTGCTCCCCATATGTTCCTCTGCCTATGTATATATATATATATATATATTTGTGTCAATTCTGCTCTGACTTGGTACATGGACAATTGCAAATAACCAATGCTACCTTAAGAAATAGCCTACTATATTACAGAGCTAGCTTCTTAGCAAATGATCACATGATATAAAGATAAAAAAATTACATCTGGTCAATAAAACAACTGCATGTATGTTTTTCAAATTAAATTTGCTTAAAGTTTGTCTTGTGAACTATTTTGCAATTAGTGTCCAAATCCCCACAAATAATATGGCAACTTATTTTAAAACAATAATAGTTACTGACAAAGAAGATCCACAGTTTTTAACTGACCACCTTCAGACTTGAGACGCGGCGGAAGATATTTTGTAAAATAATTGACAGCAAAGATTTGATTGTTGCTTAAAGTCTCATCTCTCTTCCTATACGTGTAGCACTTACTGGTTACAGCTAGGAGGAACATGATGAGGACTGTGTAAATAGTGTTGGCAAAGTAGTACCATATGCCACAATTCTTGCCTGTGATGACCTCCAGCTTCTGGAACAGTTTAATGGCCGAGTAGGATAAAGAAATGGAGAGGATGGCCAGGGTGAATATCAGTCCGATGAGAAGACCCTTCATAGAATATGGCGATTGGGCACAGACAAATTCTAGTGTGCCCGTGAACAGAATATACGTGGCCACTCCAGATGTCACCTGTGACACAAGCAAGACGTAAGAATGGTGGCCATAATCACCACCTATCAGATCCCAGTTGTTCGGATTGAAATGACAAGTGCCATTGCCTCCTTGAGACTGGCCATTATGGACACTCATCAAAGTGACCCCACTTTCCAGAGCAAGCAGGCTTAGGTCTGACAATAGAACAAGAAATGTCCCAAATGACAGCTTTCGGAGTATCCCAATATTAGAGCACAACCTGCATTTTAACAACAGCGGGTAGATCAGGAATTCTAATACAGGTACAAATATAAAAATAATTTCTGCTTGTGCATGTTCAAAAAGGGAGGCTTTGAAGCAGCCAGCAAGGTCGCTGCAGCTGTTGGTTCCATGCTTTTTGAACTGCCTAATTTTGTAAGGAATGGAAATCGTATACACCTCTCCGGCTAACAAACAAAAGAATAAAATTGTGGGAAGAAGTTTGAAAAACGTTTTTACATCTTCTACTTGCTCTGTACTGAAGGGCCCTCCATATTTAGTCTTTCCTAAGTCTATTCTTGAGTACGGTTGGTCTTCACAGTAAGTGAAGGCACTTCGAAGGTGAGGGTACTTGTGCTTTACTGCATATTTCAGAACTTGGTAGATGAGCTTAAAAGGGTTGCTGGATAGAGGCTCCACAATAAGCCATTTCTTCAAGGTGAAGTCAAACATGATTGCTATGGCAAAGAAAAGAGGAAGAAGAAAAAAAGATGTGGCAGAGTTGTATAGCCTGCAGAAGCACTGTTGAGAGATTGCATTGATCACGCTGGCAGAATAGGCAGTCCACACATACCAACTGATGTACGAAGTGATGTTGGCAGAAGACGAGTCCACAAGCTGGTCAATCCCAAACTGTGCAGTGTTAGCCAGTAACCCAACAATGCCTAAAGATCTGACAGCTGCAAAAATGTACTTGACAATCTCTAGTGAACGGGACTTGGTTGCATACTGTCCTATAAGAATCACCACGTTAGAAAGAACGAGGGAGACAAATATAATCCACATGCTGTAGCGGATGACTTTGTACCGCCCAATGCAGATATCCGATAGGTAGCCCACCATAGTGAAAGTGAGTCCAAAGATAAAGTACAGCAACAAGGCAAACACATCATGTACCAAGTCTGTTGGATATGTTACGAGAAGGAAACCCACAAAATTCCAACCCAACACTATCAAGGCACCATAACTCTGGACCCATCTTGTGATAAACGGAGAGCAGCAACGTTTAGAGGAGCGACAGCTCATATTAAAAGAAATTGAATCTATTGTGTATGTTCTCAATAACTTAAATACAGTTGAGCAGTTTCTGCTGATCTGGCATGTTTACTTTCAGTGTGCATCGCTCACGAATGCTTTGTTATTAAAAAGTTCTGAAAATGAAGCAAACATCAGTAGCTAGCAAAGAGCCAGATAAGAGAGTGCAAGCACACAACAAAGCTAAGATAATAGAATAGATTGTTGTGAGTCATCATCAGGTTTGTTTACTGCTGCAAGTGACAATTATTCCATGGTGTTATTCGCACTATTTCTCAAATTTATCCCAATTCAATGGCAAATATATATTCCCTAGCCATATTCACAATCGAGCACATAGGCCAGTATCCTAAATAGAAACCAATAATAGCCATATTATCATGAACCACACCATCTAACTGTGTAATGAAATGAGATTGACAAATTGCTACAACTCGTACTGTTTGTCTCTGATTCTAAGTGTTTGTATTGAGATGACGCAGTGCATGTGACCTATTAATAAACAATAGCACACATCAACAAGCAACTTGATGCAATGTAGTGCTTGCTTATTTAATATTGCCAAACATAACTTTCAATGTTGGTTATGTGAGGATCAAGGAATTCTAACTTTTAGAGTGGCATGCAAGACTTCTGAGCTATTTCTGTTGTCCTTTCATTACTTATGAGCTCTATCAAAAAAGCAACTTGTAATTGAGTTAGAAGAAAGGGAAAAAAAAAAAAAAGAAGAAAAAAATATATAAAATTGAAGGAGATTAGATATAATAAACAATGAAATAAATCAGCTAAGGCCCTGAAGTAATTTTAGGCTAATAGCTGTCATGCTATATTTTAGACTATTGAAACATACTGGACTAGCTAGATTGCTCTCACTTTGGCAACTGTACTTTAAGTCTCAGCTGTATACTGTTACTGCATAAATATTCCCACTCCCATAATTGCTAGGCAACAAGTCATTTTGTAAAGGGTGATATGCAGCTGTTATTCTACACAGTGCATATCTACTGTGTGATGTGAAGTCTTTCATACTTACTCCCGGCTCGACTGGTGAGTGTTGCACATTTTCACACCTGAGTCACTCTTAATATTATTTTTATAAAAGAAAATTTATTAAAGAATATACTGATCTTATACATATATATATAATTATAAATTTTGTTAAGAAGTAACAGAATTTAAGTAATTTTTCACACACATGCTAACAATGTCGCTAATGCCAATGGCTTTTGTTTATTTGTTTTGCTGACATCCACAGACAGCAAGGGGTCTTCGTGCCAGGTACTTACTGAAGTAATTCACAGCAAACATTTGATCGTTCCTTAGTATATCGTCTCTCTTTCTCAGCTTGTAACATTTCAGAGTGACAAATTGAATGCATATCAGTATAGTTGTCATACTAAGTACTGCAATGTACAGCCATACCACACATTTTTTTCCTAATGACTTGATCGATGCCTGCAAAACATGGATGAGCTCGGTAAAAAAGGATAATGATGCTCCATTAGCAGTCCAAAAAATGCCGACAAGAAGCCCCTTCATGGAATAAGGTGACTGCGCACAAACAAATTCCAAGAAACTTGATCCAAGAATATAGACAGCCATTCCCAGCACAGGTTGAAATAATACAAGCCACTTGTAATCCAATTTTATATCTTCAATTTGGTTCTCGTAAAATATACAGGTGAAGTTTTGTGGGTATGTGTTTATGGATACACTGGCCATTTCGAATGAAACCAATAGAACTTCGTAAGCTATAAGCAGAAAAGTTCCAAAAATTATCTTATGCTTTATTCTCAGTTTTGTGGTGCAATAACAGTTCCTCATGAAGGGGTAAAGCAAAAATTCAATAAAGGGTATCACAAAAACCATCAAAGTAGGAGTCGAATATTGAATGATGGATTGTTGGAAACAACGAGATAGGTATTCAGTTACAGAAGTGTCAGAGCAGTCTGGTAGGAATCCCATTCTGTAAAATCCTTTGAAATAAAGAAACCAAAAATACATCAAAAATATGATACCAGCATAAGGAACAGCAGCTAAAATAACACCACTTAGTCGAAAGAAAGTCTTGACATCCTCCACTTGTTCCGTAGTGAAGGGTCCTCCATATTTGGTTTTTCCAAGGTCTAGCCTGGATATTGGTTCCTCTTCCCAGTATGTGAAAGCACTCCTGAGGCGTGGGTGCTTGTTCTTTACAGCATACTTCAGAACTCGATAGATAAGTTTGTAAGGATTTTGAATGATGGGCTCCTTTATGAAAGATTTGTCACACAAGCAATCGGTAACTATGGCAAATGTGCATAATAGAGGGAGGATGAAATTGGCAGCAACATTGTAATATGTTCCACAAGAACAAATCTCCACTAATGGAATAAATGCTAGCACACAGAAGAAAGTCCACATGTACCAACTGATATAAGATGTTATGTCTGAAGAGGAAGCATCAATGAGCTGGTCGATCCCAAATTGAAAAGTATTTGTCAATACACCAGCCACTCCAATAAATGTTAAAAATTTGAATATTTCTAAGTATGTTGAATCTATGAATTCCCATACATATTGCTGAAGGGTTAGCAGTGTATAATAAAGAAGAAGGAGAAGCCATGAAAGTCTCAAGCTGTAACGAATAACAGAATGTCGACTGAGAAAAACGTCCGATACAAAGCCAGCAATGGGGAACAGCAATGACATAACTATGATATACGGTATATCAGAAGTTCTGTAAAATATAGGACTCTCCAACACTGTGAAAGGAAACACAGTCCACACTAATATCAGCAGTGCGCTTTTGCTGTGAAAATTTCTTACTTGAAACAATATTCTACCCATGTTGAAGTAATTCAAGACTGAAAATAAGAGGAAGTTGCTCTACAATAAATGCCTAAATCTGTTGTTTCATTTCCCGACGATTTCATTTTCATTGTTTGCAATTCACATAAAGTATTACTAGTTTAAGAGACGTACAAAAGTTAGCAGCCGTATTAGAACTAGAGCTATGAAGGATTTCAAAGTCAAATAATTGTGTTGTATACTTAATGAAGGATTTATTTAATTAAAGATAAAGTAAAATTGTATATTCATTATTCACAGTCAATATAAGCTGTTACATAATAATGTAGTGTATGTTATTTTATTGCTTAATTCCTATCTACTGAATTATCTCATTGATGTATAGGTAGCAAACATCGTCTGATATTGAAAAACAACCTGTTGTGACAGACAAAAGACTTAGTGCTCAATTTTCCCTGAGTTTCATGAGGCAGAATAACTTGCATGAAAATGTTAAAGAAAAACTGGGGGAAACAACAGTCACTGAAAGCCAAAGGCTGGCTCAAGATGAATTCGCAAGCTATTATTGCATGTAATACTCTTTGTTTAGTTTTGTAGTTATCTTGTATGATGTGTGTGTGTGTTAGTGGTGTTGTTGTGACAGCATACAATATGGGGAGATAATTCATGAGCATGCAAACAATATTTTGGAGATATTTTACGAGTATGTGAATTATTTTCACATGCCAAAGGTGAGTTGAAGTACAAGCGTGAGAGTGAAATGTCTTCCCCATATTGTACACAATGAGTGTAATAAATTATTTATTATGCCTTGGATATTTTTGCCAAACAGAACTTTATGGGTCAACTTTAACCATTATATCTAAAAATTCAGTAGTCCAGACTATACACATGGGTGCATTGGAGCATCCAATATAGGAAAATATTGAATATTCGAAGGAAACTATCCAATATGTATATTATATATA
>WLWI01002327.1_pt1 | contig 16407 bp, 23 predicted proteins | sample 6701501 | NCBI WGS metagenome assembly WLWI01 (sample SAMN12718690, study PRJNA515312) | sponge metagenome | isolation source: marine sponge | host: Mycale hentscheli | place: New Zealand: South Island, Marlborough, Capsize Point | collected 2014-11-01
GAGTGAATGAGAAAAGTGCTGTTCTCCGTTTTCCATTCTCTAAACAGGCAGTTTTACTATTGTAAACATTGTTGGGATGATGAAGAAAAGGTATGTGTATGTTAAATGACTGTAGTGAGGGTCTATAAAGTAGTTTAAAAAAATCCACTCTTTAAGTTGGAAGCACTGTAAATGCCTTGCCCTCAATGCCAGGCAGAAGGTCTAGTGCCACGCCCCCTAGTTACCTGCACTATAAATGCCTTGCCCTCAATGCCAGGCAGAAGGTCTAGTGCCACGCCCCCTAGTTACCTGCACTATAAATGTCTTGCCCTCAATGCCAGGCAGAAGGTCAACAGCTCCACAATACTCAGCCTCTGACAAGAAACTTTTAATGCTGTAAAACACACCCTACATACAAACACATTAGATGCTATTATGATTGTAGATAGTACCACACACACACACACACACATACACACACACAAGCACACACATACACACACACACTGGCCACCAAGTCCTTACTCTGCCAGTAGCTGACGTCCGCCCGTGAATGCCACCCTGAGGGATGGGCTTGCCAGTAACACATGCATGTGCATTAATGTCGGCATAGCCATGAGTCATAGAATATGTGTCCGCTATCCAACTCATCTCTCTCTCTCCTGTCCCCATGTCAGGGGCAGGAACATCCAGTCTGCATATATAAATTACAATAATTAAATACATGAAATAATAAAATAGATGTACTGCTATGTTTGACACAAAACATTGTATTAGCTGTACCCCAGTTCCTGTAACCAGGCCCCAGCACTTAAGACCCCAGCCCTAGTCCCTATATCCAATCCCCAGTTCCTAAGACCCCAGCCCTAGTCCCTATATCCAATCCCCAGTACCTAAGACCCCAGCCCTAGTCCCTATATCCAATCCCTAGTACCTAAGACCCCAGCCCTAGTCCCTATATCCAATCCCCAGTTCCTAAGACCCCAGCCCTAGTCCCTATATCCAATCCCCAGTTCCTAAGACCCCAGTCCCAGTCCCTATACCCAGTCTCCAGTACCTAAATTCCCAGTCCGAGTCCCCTAGCTCCTATACCCTAGTCCCTAGTCCCCTAGCTCCTATACCCCAGTCCCCTAGCTCCTATACCCCAGTCCCCTAGCTCCTATACCCAGTCCCCTAGCTCCTATACCCCAGTCCCCTAGCTCATATACCCCAGTCCCCTAGCTCCTATAGTCCCCTAGCTCCTATACCCCAGTCCCCTAGCTCCTATACCCTAGTCCCCAGTCCCCTAGCTCCTATACCCTAGTCCCCAGTCCCCTAGCTCCTATACCCCAGTCCCCTAGCTCCTTTACCCCAGTCCTCCTCACCCAGGTCCAATGAAGCCTTTCTTGGCAAGTTCTGTTGTCAATCTTCTTGTAATCCTCTCCAACTCTGTCAACTGCATACAAACACACACACACATATCCCAGTACCCTATTAGAGGGGCAGCCCTCCTCCACTCACAGAATATTGCGAGGGGTCTATTCTCACTCCAGCCTTGGCACCTCCGAATGGGACATTAGCCATGGAACACTTGAAGGTCATGAGAGTGGCCAGTGCTCGCACCTCATCTTCTGTCACCTCCGGACTGTAGCGGAGTCCTCCCTTGCACGGTGTGCGATGTTGACTATGCTGGGCTCGCCAAGCATCGACAACTTCCACACGACCATTGTCCCTGCAAGTCAGTACAAGTCATTCAATAAGTACTTGGTCCTTCTGACTGACTCAGGGGAGGGGGAGGGACATTATGTACACTGGGGGCAAACAGATGATGTTCAAGTTGAGGAGTCTCTAATTAAAGCTTGTTGTGGGCTAATCATCTTGTTGTGGGTTAGTCATCTTAGAACCTTTACTCTCTTTTCTCTTTGTCTACACTGGAAACACATGTTCCGGTCCCTCCTCAAGTGCCAACAACTCACACCTCCTCACAACATAAATACAAGTAAACACAACGATGACAACACCTTCAGATATCCCTAAATACATGCAGTCACCAGTAGTGCATGCATTCCAGAGCAACCGTCAGCTCATATGGATGTAGTATGGTATTATAGTAGCGCAGATAATGGTACATGCTATGCTAAAAACAACAGCTACTTGGCTATCACGGGAATGCTACTATACAAAGGTGTGACTTTTATTCTGCACCTGTGTAAGGTGTCAATAATTGTAAAAGACAGGAGGTGAGAGTTTGAACCTCCATGGATTGTTGTAGCAATGACTTCCTGTGATGACATGCTTGTTGCAGTCTCATCATTGTATATGTTAGCTAGAGCTTTGTCACAGCAAAATAGTTATAACGCTTGTAATATTAATTATGACTAGCACAAAATACAATACACATATAAGTAAATGTCTAAAATACCTAGTCACAGAAGATCATTCAAACTATAATAATTTCCATTAAATCTCTCCAGATTACCTGTGGATGGGGTAGGAGACTTGTAGCACTGCATTACATGGCAGTATCAAACTGAGAACATCAGCAACTTGCTTCTCCTTTTCATCATCAGGCATACGACGCTTGTCTTGCGCTAGAATACTGGCCTGTGCCACTTTCACTGCCTACACACAAGACATGGTTCATGACAGAGAGAGAACACACTGCAATACATCTGTCAGCCATTCACCACCTCCCTGCTTACTAACACAATACATTATATACCACAACCTTTAGTCCTCTCACAGAATCAGACCTAATCATGACGTAACGTGCATCATATACCACGAGATGTGAAATAACTGATAAATGACACACACACGTTATCTTTGACCTACACTATATATTTTACCTTCTCTGCAAACTTGATCACCATTTGTGAAAAGGACAGAGAGTCAGCTTCTTCTTCAGATAGATTGGTAGTACATGATCTACTAGCTATGGCACTCACACCTAGGCAACAACACACACACACACACGTAATGTACCATTTGTGGTCTGCTAGCTCCAGCATGTCCTGTACTCGTCTGCGATTAAGTGGGTGATACCAATGTATTAACACTCCTAGGTTGAGGCATATTGCAACAGATACTGCAGTATTTATATATTAACTCACTATAGCCACTGCAATACCACTGGAGTGTGACAGCACTCCTAACACCCAGCCACAACTCTAGCCCCAAGCCACAAGTTTATACACCACTTTCATAGGGGGAAAAAATAATATAAAAAGCCCCTTCATCCTCAGTTTCATATCTGCAATGCAAGTTTGCATTGAATCACTAACACAACTTGAGGACCTTATCTGCAATTTTATAATCTATCTCTGTCACTCGTGTAGTCTTATGAAATAACTTGCAACACATTCACAAAAACCTAATATTAGTAGTCTATTGAACTGTCAAATACAGAGAGACTGCCAAAAGCTCACCAGTTGTCAGTTAAACTTAGCAACCAAGATTAAAGATTTTCAGTACTGCATGAACAGACTAGCTAGTAACCAGACTGAAAAACCAAAACAACTCCGCAAAGCTTCTGAGTTACAGTAGCTTTCTTCACGACTTACTTTGTTTCACTCCCAGTGGAGCGGGAGAACGCAGTTGCCGCAACAAACACGCCATGACTCCACCAAAGGAGCTATATTGCTTCTATCTAGCTTCTCACAGCGAAGACGTGTTGAAAATAGGGTCAACACAGGATGTGGTGATGGGCTTTGCTCGACACTCTACTCACGTGACACACACCCCACTTGCAACTTCCGTCGCTATATCACACCACCACAATTCGCCCTGCCCACCGTTCCAACAAGTAGTTTGTGCGACGATCTCTACCCAATCGTGAGCTGGTAAATGAGATTTCTCAATAGGTGGCGAAGCGTGATATTCCATTGACTGAGGACCAACTGCCAATCACATCAAGTCTAGTTAGAGCAGCACTGCCAACCAACATTATCACTAGGAATTAAGTATTGCTTCTACCACACACAAGTCCAGTTATTAGCTCTTCCCAATCCAAGTTTGCACAAGTAATAATGGTCATGAACCTTCTAGAAACAAAGAAAGTTAAGAAACAAACTGAATGAAAACAGCAATAAGTGTTTGAAGGTGAGCAAGGTAGTGATTATGAGGAGAGTTTGAGAAGTGTCCAGTCAGTCTCTGCTACAAGTGATGAAGACTACAAGAAGAAGAGTCTGTCAGACAACTCTATAGCAGGTCTCTTGTGGAGACTCTGACCCACCAGGAATGCCAACTTATGAGCATACTAAACAAACAAACACACACACACACACAAAAGATACGAAGATAAAATAGGCCATCACCAGGTGGTGACATAATGCAGCAGAGTTGATTCTAGGAATCGTATAGATTGTTAAGTTCCACATCATCCATCATCAGGCAGTGGTACTATTTAGTGTGATGATTTGTAAGTGTTGATTAAAAATTTGATATCGCAGGTCATAACGCTTCAGTACATCGGAAAAGATCAAGGGTCAGTTATGACCAAACAGAAAGATCCACTAATTTATCCCGCTCCAGTAATTTATTACAGACACTTTAGCTTGAGGGGAGGAACATCAGCATTGGAGGGTGGGGCTTATATACATATGCAGCAATTAACAAATAGACTAACCAGTCCTATATAGTGGTTTTAACTATGAGTTTCTAGATCAACTTCCTTTACCCAATAAATATTTTAGATATTATTGGACTGCAAAACCAGAGTATTCGATTATATCAGGAAGGAAGGAGGGAGAGAGAGAGAGAGAGTCTGTGTTTGAAGTTCCAACCATCGGTATGAAACACTGATATAGTATATGATGCATTATGGGATGTACAACAGGCATGTGGATTTCGCAGAATTGTGATAAATAGACGGACCTGACTGAATGAGCTTCTCACCTGACAAGGAGCAGGGACTCTGATGGTTCCTGGCCAGTTGTAGTACATGTGTGTTAGTTTGTACGACAGCCTCTGAATGTGGTCAGGACTGAAACCAGACGTGTCGTGAACGACATTGTAATGAGTGGGCGTCACTGTCCCCTGGCGAACATGCTGGGACACTAGGAAGAAGTCATACCTAATCAAAAGAACAACCAACACTTGCTAGATCACATGTCACCATGTGTAACAACAACAACAAAAAACAAACAAAACAAAACAACAAAAAAACAACAAAAAAAAAGAAAAGAAAAAAAAAGAACTAGGCCGGACTATAATTAACAAATCATCTCACCACTTACCATCCCTTACGAGTGATAGTGTGGTCTACTATAGATCCAGGAGCAGGATTCCCTAAGCCCTTGGGTCCTCCACGTAGAAATATCCTGGTAGATATCCTCTTCTGCACTACAATGACGGCCAACTTGGGATTGTAGCTGTCAGAGAACAAAGCAAAGCAAGAGGTCATCTGCGGTACTTCATACTCCCTGACCACATGCATCTGCCCATCTCCAACACCGTCTCTATATACCACTATACGATCTGGCAGACATCCATTCACCTGTGCATGCACACACATACACACATAAGAATCTGGTGAGCAGCACTACATTCCCTGTAAACTATATAACAAATCGTAAGCATACATATCAGCATCTTGGGAGAGCTACATTAGTGGTGTTCTTCAGTAAAAATGACAATCTAGCAATATTTCACCAATAATTGTTATTAAATACCTTATACTCCTTTTAAGAAATCTTTCAATCACTCTGTCATTCTTGGCTGAAATAATTATAACTAGCAAGTCCCCACCCACCGCACAGCGAGTGGTGGCTGGTGCGCCCACCGCACAGCGAGTGGTGGCTGGTGCTGGTGCACCCACCGCACAGCGAGTGGTGGCTGGTGCTGGTGCACCCACCGCACAGTGAGTGGTGGCTGGTGTACCCACCACACAGTGAGTGGTGGCTGGTGTATGGATATTTTCCTTGAGTATTTCCGCATCATGCGAGCGTTCAATATTTTCATATTGAACCCTCAGATGCATCCTTCAACTCTCTCTACTTAATCTGTCAGTAGTCGCAACTCCACTTGAACCCTTCAACTCACTGACCTCTGCATAGTTCTCTAGAGCTGCTTTGAGACAGAGCTTGAGACTGTCTGCTATCTCCTGTCTCACGCCTTGAATATCCACACGTGAATACCATCGTGTCAAATACCTACATTATCACCATGACAACCACATGAGCCAAGCGCAACATATAGTGAAGCTGCTCACTGATTGGTACTGGCCACAAATCCCAGAATAGACTGCTTCTGTCCTTTACTGCCATCGTGATACACATCCATCCCTATCACCATCATGTTCTTCTACTCCACACACACACACACACACACTGAAATTCAGCTCAGAGCTGCACACAGAAAACAAGTCCTGAAGGGCAAAAAGCAACTTCTGAGAGAGAGTATAGCAAGAGTAAATGCAGAGTCTGTTGATGTTGTGTGTGTGAGATACTTGCATGCTTAGAAACACATTGAAAACAGTGCTGATTACAAGTTGTAAAGACAAAATGTAGAACTATGGAATTCCTAGAGAGTTGCAAACCCTTTGTAAGGAAGCTAATGTCTCCCTTTGCCTCTCTAACTGCAGCCCTGCAGCAGGAGCATCACTCATTAGCTTCACTTACTACTGGAATCTCCACGGCCCACAGCTCTCCTCCTAACTTGCAGTTGATCTGTAAAGCAATCTTCTGTGTCACACTGCGCAACTTTTGTTGCTGTGATATGGTCCGGGCATTTATCACCTAAATAAACACATGCACACACACACACGTTTCAAATACTTCATTAATTAGTCATACATAAATCTGTAGACCTACAACCTGCCCGCACCCCTAAATTGTGATCCATTTCTCATGAAAACCACATTGTCTTGCAGCAGATATATGAGTGGCATGAATGAATTGTCTCTCCTGATTTTATACCTGAGAGGGTACTGGACTCTCCACACAACAGAACTTCTTAAAAGCTGCATATCTGTCATCTCTGCTGGTAGGGAATATGGCCACCACCAACTGAAGCTTCTGATTGATCTCCTGCCTCAGAGACTGAATATACGTGTCAGTTCTATCATTGGGTAGATTCACTAACTTGGGATCACTAAGCTACAACACACAATAACACACTGGTGACTATAATTCTAACACTAAAAAGAAGGAATGATAAGGCAATTATAATATACATACGTAGGTGCAGTTCAGCAAAACACAATACTAATCCCTCCTCACTCAACAACAAACATGACATAACAAATAAAACAAAAACTAAAAACACCAAACAACTACAATAAACAAAAGTAGTTGTAAACAACAACAACAACAACAACACAGATCCGCCCGTACACAAGATCCGTCCATACACATCTGCTACATGTACAACTCACCTTGATACCAAGTGAGGGACAAACTTTCTTCATCATCTCCACAAACTCATATGCCTTGGATCCATCTCTCTTAGTTGCTAACACCACCCAACTATTGAGGGGGACCTGGACCATAGCAACACAGGAATGTGTGTGTGTGCATGTGTGCACATGTCACCACAGAAATAAGTGTGTCTGCACACTACTGGGTAACATTGGATACATACTAATGTGTCCAACATCTACCTAAACCATAACCACGCCCTTACCGCTGTGATGACGTTTTCCTTGGTGGCGTACTTGCCCCAGTCTGCCTCCAGGCCAGAGGTCTGAGTGCTGCTACGGAACATAATATTCTCAGGAGGCAATTGCCGACCTTCCAATTGAATCATACGTGGATCTAACTGGAGACCCCAGGAGTCCAACTCCTCCTTAGCCTGCATGAACACACACACACACACACACACAAAAAAAAATCATCACCCACAGGCAGCATTCTCACACAACCTCAAATACCTTAGCACAATGGTTAACTCTGTCCACAAAGTTTCTGAAGCAAGACTCTCTCTGATTAGGGGCCACTCTGGTGTAGACTGCTATATCCTAATACACACACACACACAACAGCAATGGTAACCCTCCGTCCTGTTCACTTGAGTCGTCTCTATAACATAACATGATGCTATTTGTGGAAGACTATATTGTGATGTCTACCCATCAAGCACTGTTCACAGGCACCTGATTATTGCCAAGTTACGTGTGAATTAGTAGTGGGTGAAACCATGGAAAATGACTTCCTCCACAATTCTCGAACATGCTTCAGTATCTCATGTGCTACTCCAACATAATCACAGAAAATATAAGTAAGCCAACTCTTTGGGGAACCAAGACATGATCCTGAATAAAGTCCATGTGAGTATGACTGATTACTCTTCATCATCTCTAATCATCACTATAACCTGCACTTGCACACCACGTGACAATCCCCTCCCACCCCATCCATGACAACAACTATGTATAGTCCTATACATGCCCCACCCACCCCATCTCTTTCCTCAGTGACTGACCTTCGTGACCTTGTAGTCGTATACATGCCCCACCCACTCCTCAGTGACTGACCTTCATGACCTTGTAGTCCTATACATGCCCCACCCACTCCTCAGTGACTGACCTTCATGACCTTGTAGTCCTGTCTAGCCACGTCAGTGAGTCCAGTCATGGAACATAACTCTGGCACTAGACAGATCATCTCCTCCACTCCCTGACACGCCCACACCATGTCACATCACACACATACACATCCTTATTTGAGGGTAACTCACATCTGGAGAAGGTCCACGGCGTTTTGGACGATGAATGAGTAATGGCTGTTCTCTGTCTTGAATATCTCTGTTGTACGTAGATCTGAACACACACACACACACACACACACACACACGGTCATAGTTACTGCTACAAAATGTACATCTCCAGTTACTTGTAGTAGTCCATGAAAGTGATGGCATTGCCCTTGTGATCTTGGAATGTACACATTGGATTCTTGTCCCAGGCTATATCATCTATCCGATAGGTTTTGTTGTTATATCTACAAAGAAATAATCCACTAAATATGACGAAAATAAGAAGAAAAAGAAGATAATGGTAGAAGGAAAAGTGTACAATTTGCTCTGAAATTGAATAAGAAAAACATGGGAACAATAAAATTAAGTTTCTCTAAAATGGCAGAGTTGCCCACTCCAGGGTGTGGTTGAGAGTCCAGTGGCAGTAAACTATTGAATTATTCACTGACAATCAAACAATGGACACCACTGACAACACTAGCATGCCATGAATACAGAAACACCATTGTCTATCCCCAGGATGCAAGGCACATAACCATTTTTCATAAAAATTAGAAGAATAGACACAGAAAGGAAGAAAAAAAAAAACACAGAAAAAATAAACACACAAAACAGCAATCCCCCCTCCCCCAACATACCCATAACCTAGTTGAACCACACTTTACCTGGTCAAAACTACCACACCCACCAGCACCTTGGTGACTTCGTCTTGAAACTTGCTACTGTTCTGAGAGTACATCTCATACCTATGACACACGCACACACATAAGTACACATGCAGACTAGAGCATCTCTCTCACATGAAGTCCAGGGCTGTGTCTGTACGCAACAGTCGATGAGAGACATCAAACAAGAGCAACAGACCTCCATCATGCTGCTGGATGGCTGACACATAGCCCGGCCACAACTCCATCCTAACACAAATACACACACACTCCCTTCAATCCTGCTAGCTAAACAAACACACACACTCCCTTCAATCCTGCTAGCTAAACACACACACATACACTCCCTTCAATCCTGCTAGCGAAACACACACTCCCTTCAATCCTGCTAGCTAAACACACACTCCCTTCAATCCTGCTAGCTAAACACACACACATACACTCCCTTCAATCCTGCTAGCGAAACACACACTCCCTTCAATCCTGCTAGCGAAACACACACTCCCTTCAATCCTGCTAGCTAAACACACACTCCCTTCAATCCTGCTAGCTAAACACACACACATACACTCCCTTCAATCCTGCTAGCTAAACACACACACACACACTCCCTTCAATCCTGCTAGCTAAACACACACACATACACTCCCTTCAATCCTGCTAGCTAAACACACACACACACACACCCTTCAATCCTGCTAGCTAAACACACACACACACCCTTCAATCCTGTTAGCTAAACACACACACACACTCCCTTCAATCCTGCTAGCTAAACACACACACATACACTCCCTTCAATCCTGCTAGCTAAACACACACACACACTCCCTTCAATCCTGCCAGCTAAATATATTATATTATACGTATACACATTAAGTGACTTTCATACGCCTCAGAATCATAGACATGCCACACCTCCCACTATTGATTACATCACTTCCACCACTCCAATGACAACAACAGCAACAGGAGTCTCACTTGTGTTGTGGTATAGCAATGGGGCTGTGAGGGTCGTAATAATTCTTGCCAACTTCTACGAGGTCCAGAGCTCGCAAAATTCGTCTGAAAATGACATTGAAAAGCTGCATGCACTGAGCATACTGCACCACGGATACCAGAGTCACTGTCACCGTGACAACACTACCGTCTGACCGACGTGTGCTGGTAAGGACTAATTTGTTGTCAGTGACTTTCTTAGGCAGATACAGAATAGCACCGTCAAATGCACGAGTCCTGCCCAGCGTTTCAAAATGTTCAAACAGCAAACTATAGCGCAAATTCTTACTCTCTACCATTGGACTGTAGAAACATAAAACAATGAAAGAATAAATTCAGTGTGGATTGATAGGTGGACTATATGAAGGGCACGTGCCACTAACTGACTACACACCTATATGAGACTGCATACTGATAGACTCCTTCACTCCGCCCTTGAAGACTCAAGTAGTTGGCATTGAGTAGTACCCTACACACACACACACACACACACACACACACACACACACACACACACACACACACACACACATCTTCAGCCAGTCCCCTATCCACCACGTAGTCTCACTTCTTCCCCTTGGTTCCTTTCTTAGTCTCTGGGTCTTTCCCAGTTGTAACTGGAACTTGAGGTCCTGCCATAGAGAGTCCTTTCATGGCAGAGTGGAGATCCTTACCAACTGCTGGGACAGACTTGCGCACGCCACCTGCTGCTGGAGAATCACTGGAACTTAGACCACGCCCACCCCCACCTGGCAGCAGCACAAACAAACAATACAATTGAAACAAAGCTATACTTTCAGTTTATCACATGACTTCTACAAGACCGACCATCAAGTAGCTAAGTCTAAGATTACTGACTGACACGTACTCATCAAGGCAGTGGTTCTCCCAAAGCGCATCAGCCAAAGAAACAACCTATAGGTGAAACCAACTGAGGCGTGCAACACAAGATACTCTTCAGTTGATGACAAAACTAATATTAAAGTGAGTGTCACTTTTATAAAGAATAACTTGCTTTTGTTCTGTAAAGGCTCAGTTAAGCCCAGACAGTGTTCACATCCTGCAACAGATGTGCATCAGCTAGCTGTGCTCGTTGCAGCTCAAGTTAACCTTCCTCTCTTTAGAGAACATGAATTGGTCCGTACTCTTCCTATATATGATAATGTAAGTTGTACTCAGCACTGGCCAGTGCCCAGGGCTACAGAGCTGCCTAGTTCTGTGTACTCAGCACTGGCCAGTGCCAGGGCTACAGAGCTGCCTAGTTCTGTGTACTCAGCACTGGCCAGTGCCCAGGGCTACAGAGCTGCCTAGTTCTGTGTACTCAGCACTGGCCAGTGCCAGGGCTACAGAGCTGCCTAGTTCTGTGTACTCAGCACTGGCCAGTGCCAGGGCTACAGAGCTGCCTAGTTCTGTGTACTCAGCACTGGCCAGTGCCAGGGCTACAGAGCTGCCTAGTTCTGTGCACTCAGCACTGGCCAGTGCCCAGGGCTACAGAGCTGCCTAGTTCTGTGACTCACGTGGAGTGATGGTTGGTGCAGGAGTATCTGCAGTGGCTGGCTCGGGAGTGTCCTCTTTAGGGGGACTATCCGCCCCCACACGGGGAGACACGGGGCTACTTTGCTGTGCAGGAATGCCTCTCTGCAGCTCTTGCAACACCGACAGACCTCTCAACCCTCTACCAACAGGACGGCGACTTATCTGCAACGATCACACCATTACAGGAAACACTGTCACAATCAGCACCACTTACTAAACACTGTATTTATCATAAGAAGGAGAATCACTTATCATACCTCCCCACTACCTTCATAAACAGTACTGTACACTATTACAATGTTATACAATAGATCTACTGCTGGGTCAGTAGTACTGTGCACTATTACAATGTTGTACAATAGATCTACTGCTGGTCAGTAGTACTGTGCACTATTACAATGTTATACAATAGATATACTGCTGGGTCAGTAGTACTGTGCACTATTGCAATGTTATACATACTGACTCTGGTCTACTCTTGCTGGTGATGTGAGTTTATGTCAAGTGTCTAGGCTGGTACCTAGAGATGAAGGAGAACAAATACTGTACACTTCATATGTCCACCCCCTACTCACCCACTGGCTGCCAGGGACAAGACAATAATGGCTACTAGCTGTACCCAAGATATAAAAAAAGGTGCTAACATGACCACACCTATGGGCAGCAACCTGCTTCTCCTGGTCCTAGCCTTTATCTCTGTTGTAGTCACAGAAAAGATATAAATCAACAGCTGCTTTAGTCTATCTCTAAAGGGAGATGCTCACTATTTTGCTGTGACTAGATTGTACTAATAGAGCTTCAAATACCATAAATTAACCAATATATGTAAGATAGTAAGATATTTCAGTAACAGTGCTTGGAAGTAAATTCCCATAACTGCCCTATCAAACTGCCCCTATTATTTATGTTAATTTGTTGTTCTCATTTTATTTGACATGACAGTGATGGAGGATGGACAGGTTTCTCTGACTCATTACCACACTGACTGATCACCAGACATGACAGTGATGGAACTTTATCTGGTTCCATTGCCAATGAGAAGTTTTCAGGAAATTGCTATGGTGACCCTAAACTCTGGAAACAAATTCACACACTTATTCTTTTTTTAAACTCCTTGTCATCCTCCCTACTTCCTAGTTAGGTTGATTATCAGCAGGTAAGGTGTGACCCAGCTAGCAATTAGAGCTACACAATAACCTCCAACTCACGACTCACTTGCTTACCTCAGGCTGAGTGCTGGATTGACTCGGCTCTGTGGGCGTGTCCAGAGATGACGGGCTAGTAGCCACAGGCTTGCTACGCAAACCTCGTCCTAAGGGAAATGTCAGCTGACCAGTGGAAGGTGGAGCTGAAGATTGCTACGACAACAAATAACAAATGCAACACCAATCAACTGTTAATTGTCCGTCATCTCCAAAATCAGAGTGTGACCGACAAACACTATAACCCTCTCGCACATGTGCGCTGAGGGTTAACAGCAACACAACACCAGGTAAATGCAGCTGATCACATGCTTACAATATGATTGGTCTACTACAACACTGAAACCAAGTGCAATGTAGACTATATTGGTAGAAGTATTTAGACAGACAAGTGACCAAATCTCGGTTTCTCCATCCAAAGAAACTAAACTTTCCAATTTCCCATTTCACTAATTCATTATTACATACAACACTACTACATGACCACTGAAACACAGTACCATTGAAACAAAAGTTGCATCACATTCAACACATCTGAAAACACGATGAACAAAAGAGCAAGACAGTATTAAAAGTGAATAATTGAAAATAGGGCCTGTTGTAGGTAGTGTATAGTGCCAAGTGTTTCCGCAACAGCGTATTTGTATAAGTTCAAATGTGCTCATAAAATTGGTAGTTAATTTCAATTGCTAATGAAGTTCTCAGTCAACTAGTTCAAATATTCTACCTGCCAGCATCAAGATGCTAAGACAGTGCTAGCACTATACTTTATACTTTCACAATATCAGAGTTCATATTGCAATCAGCTCACTTGCGTCTGTCTTTCTGGAGGAGGATCCACAGAAGTTCCAGGTTTTCTGACAGGCTGCTGAAGCGCCTCTAACAGAGCCTGGCCCCTGCCTCCCCGCCCACGGCCTCCAAATCCAGACATTTCACCAGCGCACCAAGTTTTTCTCTACTCAGGACTGGACCGCTTCACCACGGGACACTAGGTCGAAGACTTTCTTCCTAAGCGAAGAAAGCAGCTGCACTTCTAAATAAACCACGTGTGTGCCTTATTCTCTCTTCAATAATGCGCGCGCGCCTGGGGCTAAGGTAAAGATCGTTTAAGTAATGGCTACGAGAAATTCTTCTGTAGAGGATAATGGGGATGCAGAGGCACTACCAGTGAATTTGGTCTCCTACAAGGAGGACTCTTCAGGCAGTGAAAAGGAAGAAGAGGAGGATGAATATATAGTTCCCAGGAAGAAGCCTAGACTGGACCAAGATAAAAACGGTATTGAATGTAACTGTACAATTACACAGAGTCTGAGACTGTGTGTGTGTGTGTATGTGTATGTTGTAGAGGATGCTAAGAGTCGTAGTTGCCCCTATCTAGACACCATAGACAGGTCTGTGCTGGACTTTGACTTTGAGAAGTTGTGTTCTATTTCTCTGCTGAACAACAACGTGTATGCGTGTTTAGTGTGCGGCAGGTACTTCCAAGGTGAGGGCATGCACATTCATACATACACACAGAACATGACAACAGAACACATGTACACATATAAGGACTTAAAGACATACGTACACTACATTCTGTCTGGATAGTACTTATGATGTGTTTCCGCACAAATGCGAGTGAGCTGATCTGACTAACATTTACATTTGAATTTTTTTTTAAATATTTTAGTTTAGTTTATTGCTATTCCTTAGCAACACACGACACTATTATAACATACTTGTTCATTGGATATACCAGCACGAGACCTGCGTTGTATTCTCTTTGTGACTTGACTATTGGACAAAGGATTTTCAAGGGGTAAGCAATCAAATTTCCAAGGATGATACGGGTAAGGATCGATAAACTAACGATTTTTGTTTAAGCTAGTCTCCTTTCCAAAGTACGCTCCGTTCAAAATGCTCTTTTAAACCAGAGCTCTAGTAGATATGGTGTTACGTTGTATTCTCTTAGTGACTTGACCTTTGAACTTTAGATATTCAAGTAAGAACAAATTTGTTACGTAAGGCGTATAGCTATGACAAACAGTGCATTGACAAAGTAAACTTACCACCACCGCTAAAAAAAAATAAACGTACTCAGCTAACTTTGGAAGACCTAACTGTGAATGTCTCCCATTCTGTCTCTGTAGCTCTTTGCCTTTTTTTTCCTTCTTTTCCTAGCATTATTTCAAAGTCTTTTCTCCTGAATTTCTTGTGCCTGCGCTAATGTTTACGTTTTTAAGTAACCTCCGGGGGTGGACATTCATTGACCTCTTTGAACTTTGCCATATATATACCAAAAGCTCAATTGAGACTCGTAAGTGAGAGTCTCGCTTCGCTCGCCCAATTAATGCATCGTTCTGTCACTTGTATATCCTGCTGTCACATGTGTATCATGCACATATAAATCTAGCGTCTGCCTCTTCATGTGCTAAGCTTGTGGCTTACTACGGGTGATTAGTTATAACTGAGCATATATTGAATACAGCCGCGGAAGAAACTGCCACAGCTTTTTTTTTCTTTCATCTCAACAAGTAAACTTACGGTAATAATGCGCACCTTAGAACCGCCCCGTTTTTACTGTGGGCGTCGACGTTTTCGCGCGTTTGAGCTACGACTGTCATGTGACCTTAATTGGTTTCTGGTTTCGCCAAGTACATTCCTCTTTTGCCACATTTGTTGGTCGCGCCAACTCAACGTGGACATACTATAGTGTCCACATGGAGACGGAGTGGGTACGATAGTGACGACATCTATAGTAATCATCAAATTGGACTGACCTTAGCTTCTTGACTTTTTTTTTGTTGTGTGTTTGTAGGGCGTGGCAAGCATTCGCACGCATATACACACAGTGTCCAGGTGGGTCATCATGTGTGGTTGAATCTGCACAATCTGGAGTTCTACTGTCTCCCTGACAACTACCTCATTATAGATGCCTCTCTGGAGGATATCAAGGTGGGTGTGACTGAGGGTGTGGTCATCTGGAGAGGGAGTCTTTCATAGAAATGTAGAGTTGCTATTTTTATTGTGTATGCAAAACCTCTCACCTCACAAACGAGTTTCAATTGAGATTTTAGGATATATTATTGGTGAGCGAGCGAAGCGAGCGAGACACTCTCAGGGGTAACGCAAATCGAGATTTCGCTATATTTATTTATTTATTTATCTGTTTATGGGGTACGTGAGACCTCTGTTTTCGCCCGCGCTTCTAATTACGTAAGTTAGGTAAAGCGTTCACAGTTTTAGTATTTTTCAATTAACGAGCTCTGAGAATCCTTAGTGGCGGTGGTAAGTCAATGCGCTCTTTGTCATGGTTATAAGCCGTGCGCAACAGTATTTACTTGAAAATACATTGTCCACTAGACTACTGC
>WLWI01002328.1_pt1 | contig 16406 bp, 16 predicted proteins | sample 6701501 | NCBI WGS metagenome assembly WLWI01 (sample SAMN12718690, study PRJNA515312) | sponge metagenome | isolation source: marine sponge | host: Mycale hentscheli | place: New Zealand: South Island, Marlborough, Capsize Point | collected 2014-11-01
AATATTGAGAATAGGAAGAACAGTTGGAATGTTGGAAGCTTTACTAAACAATTTTGATAATGACAATGATGTTACAAATATAAGTCAAGCCCATACTGCAAGGAATATAAAAAAAGATCTGAATATATAGTTGTCAAGGAGCTGCAAGAAATTCAAGCATTCAACAAAACTTCCAACAAAATACATAGTACATTTAAAAACTTAACCACAAATATAATTAGAACTATTGATGAAAAGGCATTGAAGGAGTGGATGATAAACAATATGGCAAAATTACTTCATTAATTATAACTGTAGCTATGTAGTGCTATCATATCAATATACTTATGATTTAGAGAATAATGTATGAAACTTGTTTAATGTGTCACAATTACCACAGTGGCATTTAGTCTTACATACATCACAACATGTACACAGTGAATCAGTTTTAAATTATTCACAATCATCAAAATCTTCAAACAATACTGCTCTGCGACACTGGCTCTCTTCATTAATACAGTACTTAATCATCTGATGTGAAACATACTTCTTATTTAGGTCCCCCTTTCCGTAATAAGTAATGGCATAAGACTTTAAGCCATCCCTTCCAGCACGACCAGACTCCTGCACATACATCTCGCTGTCTTCAGATACTCCCCAATGTACTATCACCCTGACATCTGGAGAATCAATGCCCATTCCAAATTATATTCTATATATCTTTAAAGAAGCTATCTGGTTCTGGTTTGTTATAAAGATATTAATGGAGAAATCACTAGCACAATTGATTTGCCTGTATTAAGTTTGCTTAAGAACGAGTACCAAAATACTTATCAAACACCACTAATAGTGCACTTGACCAATACCACTGTACCTTACCAAAATAACTACACTTTATTAAACACAACTAATGGTGTCCTTTAGTTAACTAATGATAAATTAAAAAAAAAACACGCAAATAACGGTGCACTTTACCAAACACAACTAATGGCATACTTTACCAAACACAACTAATGGCATACATTACCAAATACAACTAATGGTATACTTTACCAAACAAAACTAATGGTGCAAAACTAACGGTACACTTTTACAAAACACAACCACTTTAACAATCAAAACTAATGGTCAAAAACTAATAGTACACTTTACCAAATATAGCTAACGGTACACTATGCCAAACAAAACTAATGATCCAAAACTAATGGTACACTTTACCATAACAAAACTAATGGTGCTAAACTAACAGTACACTTTACCAAACACAAATGGTATACTTTACCAAACAAAATTAATGGTTAGCTACACTGTACCAAACACAATTAACTACACTTTATTAAACACTACTAATGGTGTCCTTTAGTTAACTAATGATAAATTAAAAAAAAAAACACACAATTAACGGTGCACTTTACCAAACACAACTAATGGCATACTTTACCAAAAATCAACTAATGGTACACTGTACAAAACAAAATTAATGGTGCACTTTACCAAACAAAACTAACGGTGCAAACTAATGGTACACTTTACCAAACAAAATTAATGGTACACTGTACCAAAAATCAATTAATGGTACACCGTACAAAACAAAACTAACGGTGCACTTTACAAAACAAAACCAACGGTGCACTTTACCAAACAAAACGAATGGCGCAAAACAAATGGTGGTACACTTTACTAAACATGAGCATAGCAAAATTCTATCATAAATATGTACAACAATTATCACAGTACTTGTGCAGCCCTACTATTTTTACTCATAGTGCACAGTAATTATAGATAAACTAGGGTACACTCCAATGGCAAGTATATCATTGAGTATATATCAGTAATGTGTAATTGTAAATATTATGTATTTGATGGTTGCTAATAGTGATCAAATATTAGGGTAGTATGTTATATCACAAATAATGTAGGAATACCTTATACCCTGTGCTATTATACCCAGTCCAATCACGTCAGTATATATGTTATGTCTGTATGAAGCTATTTTAGCAGAGTAGAAAATACTCTGTATTATGTGTGCTATGCATTGAAAATTGTTCTATCATTTGTAATAAAATTATGAGAACATTTAGATTCTATAGCAGCAAATAATACTTGTTGACATTAAATCAACAAAATAAATTTTTAATAGAACAATTTCAGCTTAAGTATAGAATATGAATAAAATATGGTGTGATAACTATGAAGGTTTCAAGTGAAAATTCTAAAGTAATGTCCAACTTCTTTGAAGTATTGATTTCATAAAAAAAATTGCATCAAACTGAATTCATTCACTATTGAACATACTATTCTCCTGCATGTTTCTTATTAATACTAAATACAATGATTTCAACATTGACAGAATATGAGCTTTGCATACAATTATAATAAAGAATAATAACTTATTGACAAAATTCCTGTGGATATTTTTATACTTCCTGATGTAAGTTTCATAAACATAATTATAACACATGCATCATTTAATATTTTCATACCTTATTAGCTACCAGACCAGCTCTTTGGAAGCGAACTGACTTTATGAACTGGAAGACATCAATTACTCCTTCAGACTTCATCCTCTCCATCTGAGCATGTATCGTGATGAACGCGCCACTCCTACCTACTCCATCACTACAAAATACACAAAATAATGCTTATATCTTTGCTTGAAGTTTTAACTTGATGATTCATTCGACAGCAGTATAATATATAAGTCATTAATTCTATACACTGTATACATGTCAATATAATATTATGATAGCTTCATTATAAACAACTAAATCTTACTTGCACATGACCACAATAGGCTTGTTGCCAGTACTCATCTGAACCTTCTGTACTAGGTTGGCAATCTCCAATATGGCTGTAGTAGAATTAGGCACAGAATTCTCCTGCCACCTCAGGTACTGAAATTGAGTGATAATGGCTCCAGTTGGTGCCACAGACATGTGAGTCTGGTTCTCTACTATCTCAAACTTTCTTGCAACATATTCACTAAATGCTTTTTGGTCTTTGAATGTTACTGCGAGTTTACCATATTCTTGTGTTGCACCTTTGCCTGGAGGCCAATAGCGGTGACACACTTCCTGTACATAGTATATTTATACAAATAACACTATTACATTATAATTTTAACATGCTTGTAATTATTTTATATATAAATAAAGACAAGCATCTATGTGCAAGCTGTTATTAAAGACAATAGAATGAGTTCATGTTATGAAAGGCAACATTATGTACTGCACGAAAAGTGTCCATGGACAACCATAACAAAATCGTAAATTAGAGTATAATCTGTTTAGCTTGATAACCTCTACAGTCTTGTCAATTCTTTGTCAACTCTAATTATCAAGACAGTTTACAGATTTTGTTATGGTTGTCAATGGACTCTTTTCAGGCAGTGATGACTCTAGAACATAGCGAAACTTTGCACTGCATTACACAATCGTTACAAACCACCTTTAAGAGACTTCTAGGTCGACCTTCCCGAATAATCTGTATTTACACACATAGAAGCTTGGAAGATTAGGAGCACAATGTCTAAATGCACTCATGCTAGCTTGTATACTCAGAGCTAGCCAAATGTAGTATTTTGTGAGTCTTACTTCTGCCAATAAATTAGAGTGATAAATGTGTCTGGTAACTACCGAGTATGACCTCATTAGACTCCTGAAGAGAACTTTGGCAAGAAGTCGAACATCTGGTTAAGTTTTAATTAACATAACTATGTGAGAATTATCCTCACACACTCAGTCGATAGTATCTACCACCAGGGTCCCCTCGTTGGGCAACACAAGGTAAAACAGAATCTCAAGACTAAAGCTATTGAAGAAATTGAGAGTAAAGGGACAAGCACAAAATACAGACTGAATGACACATGCATCACACCAGAGATATATATAGTCCAGGCTGAGCATGCTCCATAGTTCATGACCATACCTTACCATACATACTTGCACGTAATACAAAAACAGATAATGACAAAATGATTGTGTATGTATGTACAATATATAATGATGGCTTGTCTTATAGTCTTCATTTTCAGAACAGGGGTGGTCCCATATGAAACATCAGTTATTTTCTATTTGAAGTTAGCAGGCTTTTTATTCTACTTGATTATAACAATCACAATATTTCAAAAATATAATCTTAACTTTTATGGATTGTTTACCATTCAAAAACTTTGGAGTAAACATTGCACTCTGGGGGTTCTATAATTCATTCAGAGTTGTTAAGAATAACGTAAATTTTTTTTGAATAAGTCAACATGCACTATACACATAATAACAAAACAAGAAAATTTCAATTATATAACATCAGGGCTTTACTTCGAGGGTAGGGGGATGTGTGTATAATTTCATGGTAACAAGCATATGTCACTGTCCAGATAGTTTCATGACACATAATATGAACAAAACATTTCACAGGGCAAAAATTTAAATTTCCTATAGTAACATATTATTAGTACATATCCTACTTTCACCACCTTTCCCATAGAGGATAGGGCTAAATGCCCTGCACTATAGGAAATTTAGCCCTATCCTCTACCAGAAAAGTGGATAAACATGAAATATCCTAAAAACATGACTACAGGAAATTCAAGTTTTTGCCCTATGTTTTCTTTTGCAAACAACTTTTTGCGCTCAAAATACATGATTTATGAACAAAATAAAACAACTGAAACCAAAATGTACAACCAAAATTTGTGAAGTGATGCTGTTACATTCATTGTTCATAAGTTTTTTCTTTCTACAGATGTTTTCATTATGATAGAAAAACATTGAATGTCATAGCTACTCCTTTGCTATTGTTGTAAACAGAAGAAGTCATGCATTAAATTACAAGATCTTGACATAATATTTGAATCTTAAACAATATTCGAAAGATGGGAGTTTATTTCATGGCACTCAATTTCACTGAGTAATAGAATCATGACTTCAAATTAAGAATAGTATTACTACAATCACTCATAATTTTGCTTAAATATATGTAGTTATTAACTATTTCACCTGTTCATTTTCTTCTGTTTTTGAAAGCATGACAATACACCGACACTGTTGTTCCCATATCATCCTCCAGAAGTCATTGACCGTATTAGGGAGTGGTCCTTGAGTAGCTATATAGGCTCCTTTCTGACGATAACCCTGATAAAAATATTGCATTATACTACATGCAGTCTGACAATATGCACTATTTAAAATAAAGGTGTCAGAGATTGACAGTATATTTTGTAGCAATGCTTTAAAATGCATACTTAATGTTCATATAATAATATAACCAACCTCAACAAAGCTTGCATTGATGTAATCAGGACCTGCTTCCCTCAAAATCACTCTTGTATAATTAACTAAATGTACAAAATTTGTGAAATGAATTGTAAAATATTCTGAATTGTGATTCCTTTACCACACTGACAACATTATTAGTAAATGTAAATGAATACAGGTTAATAAATTAGAGTACTGTGTGATAAACAACTGTCAATGCTACATTATCAAGGAACTCCACAATATTATTCAGAAATATCAATTATTTCACCAGTAAATGATCATTATCATTAATATTATATCAATATAGGGTATGACATGCATATTCCTGATAATACTGTAAAATTTTGACAGTCTTTTAATCTCATAATTTTTGGAGGTCTAAAAACCCCTGTTCTGAAAAACATTGGTTAAAGATTCCACTGTCTTCCCAGGTTTGATGCCATAAAAATAGTAGAGGAATTGTTCATGTTTCTATTAAATACTATTACATGTATCAGTTTTTTTTAAAGTTAGGTCGTTAAATGAGAATTTACAGAACACAAAATAGAGCAAAGTTTGCACTTACAAGGAATTTTGTCATTGTAACGATTCTTTACACTATTGGCCTCATTCAATGCCTGACTGAAGTCCAAACCCTGTATCTCATTAGCTACTTCAGTCAGTATCTAAAACATAGACACACAAATCAATAGTTAGAAAAAATAATTAACAATAATATTTACAATATTAATTGCATAGCCATATAAAATATGGAAAAATTATTTCATGGCCACACATAATTTTTTTTTTGCAAGCTGAGGAAGAATTAGTTGAAATTAATATAAAAGGGCTATAACATTCTATATCAATTCATATCCCAATGTTCAGTAGGCTATCATTTCTGTCAACTATAAATATTATTCAAATATGTTTATGTTCAGTTATTCAACAATAATAAGCATGCATGTACTTCAATGTTTTTATACATTTGCCTCATATTTTAGTCGATAATAAATGCTATTGGTGAGTCCTAGTCTAGGAGAATACCTCGAACTGTTTTTGAAAGCCAGACACCTCAGACTCTTCCTCTATTGGTCTACTCAGTCTTCCAATGGCAATCCTCACATTAGCAGCTGCTACTTCAGTATCTCCACAAGTCAACAACTCATCCAGAGCACTGTGGATGAACACATATTGGGCCTACAGAATGATGCAATTTATTATATCACACTACGAAACTTATGTGGTAGTACAAACTCTAAAGAGCTAGTATGTCAAGTACTAAAATATGCACAAATTTCATCAAATACACCATATACATATATGTTATACTAACACTCTTCATATATTTGGGTTCATACTTTAATGGGTAGTGTTTTGTTAGAATAGAGTTAATTAAAATATTGTGATCAGCAAAGACAGAAATATTTTAAGGGCAAATGTAATCAGTAAGCTAAAGATAATGTTTGAGTAACTATTTTGATAGTAATATAAATTTAGCAATACCTTTTACTGATGCTAATATAGTGGTTGCTGTAACTTTTATCAACAAGGACATTTCATTTTACCAATGTAACCTCAGAGAACAAAACGTGATCATACAGAAATAAACATTCAAGCATTATGATATACAGAAACAACTTCTCTGAAAACACCATATGATAGACAACAACAAACATTACTTGATATTCATAACTTTACTTAATTTACATTCAGTGTTTTGGAGAACCAGATGTTTTATAAATCAACAAAAAGCCATGTCCGTCAACAAAAAATAGTAAGATTCATGTAAGATACAGAATACATTGTACAACAAGGCTTTATAATGTCTTATAGATCAAAACAAAAACGAATAAAACCACCAAGTAACTAAATAATACATTTTATATTCTTTCATCATCACTAAGGCATCAATTTTAATAAGTGACACTTGCAATATTATTGACATCATCTTTATTCATCTCTAGGCTGTCATATATTGATAGAAGTTTCAATTATCTATTTTGCTATAAAAAGTGGTAATTATTATTAAATTATGTAGAATAAAATTATTGCACAAAAAGAGACTGTAAATAATTATAAATCTATTCTAAATTAAACTAACTAGCCTCATTCAAACAAATTTTAAGAATTTTTCTAGGTGGCATTGAAACTTACTAGAGTCTGTACCATCAGTAATCTCTGTTTCCTCAGTCCAGTGACGAACTCAAAAATATTGAGAGAATTTTCGGTCTTAATTCTCTCAAGCATGTAATCCAGAGTAATGAAGGTACCAGTCCTGCCCACACCAGCACTACAGTGGACCACCATGATGTCTGTGTTACTATGAGGGTGGGACCTGCGCACACGTCTGATAAAATCAATCATTGATATGGCATTGGCAGGAACTCCGTGGTCAGGCCAGCCAAGGTAGTGGAACAAAGTGACATCATGAATGAGAGAATCCGGACTATCCTTCTGGAATTTTTTAGTTGTTTTCATAGTTATGTAAATGAAAAGTAAATAAATAACTATGTTCTAGATGTTTTCAGATTTTACTGTAATATAGCAATCATAATCTAGTATGTGGTTGACTATAGATTTTAACAATAATGGAAAAAGCTGTGTAATTCCAATTAAAATCATTTTATTATCAAATTACATCAGAGTTGCAAGTATTGAATTGTGAACATCATCAGGTTTTCAAGAATATAATGTAAAATGTAAGCAATATCTTGTGCTCCAAAATTAGCTACTTAAATATTCTTTATTGGCTGCAATATAAAAGTATTTTTTTGGATGTAATTTATCACTGTCATAATACAAGAGTACTTGCCTGTTTTAAGGTCATATTTCTAACAACAAACTCTGGAAATTGAGATGAAGACTTCAACTCTACAACTAATGAACTCTTGGGGGATGGCACAAATGGCTCAGACAAACTCCTAGGCCAATATTCCTCACACTTTTTCTGGAGCATAATTACAGGAATATACTTTACATTTACTATACACATACTACTGAGCTTTTTTACCTTTCCTTCAAATACTTTAGTGAGCATTACTATAGTAGGAGATTTTTGTTCCCAAATCATACGCCAGAAATCATCCACTGAATTATCCATTGGACCTATTGTGGAATCAATGCTTTAAAACATGATTTAAAATTATACAAGGAGTTTAATCTTTTAAAAACTGCCAATTAAATCACAAAATATGTAACAAGCCCTTAAATATGTCAACTAATGATACATTTCTCAATTATAGAAATAAAAATTAGCAGTAATTCTATTTTTGTTACTTGTACATCTAATGTACATTTTATGTTAAACTATCATTTCCATCATATTATTATAGTATCTAGATGAAATGCAAATTACATGTAATAAATAAGCTAATATTAAAATCTTGTCTTTATATTTTCAATATAATAATTGGTACTGAAGTAAATGTATTTATTTATCATCTATCATCATAGTTCTGCAAATCCCAATGTCTATTTATTAATACAATTGCTGTTTCATTTTTAAACAATAATTTAAAATTCATTATGTAGTAATATTTACGCAAAATGTTACCTTGAGCTGCTATGTATACTTTACTTCTCCCACAACCCTACAATATAATGTACAACCGTTAAGCATCACAATTATTAATTACAAATATGTACTTACATCTACATAGCTGGCATTGATATAGTCGGAGCGTTCCACATCTGGTATTTCGCTCAATACCACACGATTAAAGTCATCTGAATGCATATGTATATTTATAATTATATGTATGTTCATTAGTATATATAATATATTATAGGTCAACAAGTCTACTATTTCTGACATGAAATTAAGTATACTGCACAGTTTGTAACTTCTTTTTTATCTCATCTACATAAAGTATGCCATTCTAGTAGATTTTTATCATTACCCATTAAGTATTTAAACCATTACACTTAATTGAATGAATAATAATAAAAAATGAGGTAAAACATTACAAATTACAACTGAGTTATTGAAAATCAATGCAATTTTACATATGCAAATATGTCATTATTAGCCACTGTTAAGTTTGTTAGAACATCTAACAAACAATCAAAGTTGTAATCATAGCACATACATGGATAGATGTTACCAAATCTGTTTTTTGCTCGATTTTCAGGAATAACAGCAGTACTGAATTCAACTTGTGGTTCTTTGTCTATAGACTAAGATACATTTACAATCACTATATCAGTTATAATAAGTAATTGTTCTCTCACTTTATACTCCATTTCAAACATCTTGTCTCGGTCAGAATGCATCCGTGCAATGTGAGCCCTAAACTCATCTAGTGGAACTTGTTTTAAGCAATCTTGAACTAGAGCATATTGAAATAATGTATTATTTTCAATTGATACGCTTGTACATACCTATAAATGTTGTATTCTCATAAGTCTGCTCCACACACTGTTCTGAGTTTGTGTCTAGCTGAATACTAATATTCTGAACACTTTTTGATGTTAATTTCATATCTAGTGGTCTATTTTCTCCTTTAGAATGTAATATTACATCGTTGTTGGGAGAAAAGGAGATTTTTTGTCGACTCCTAATACACTATTATCAATACTTATGTTACTTTAATAATTAAATTAAGTACCTAATTAAAAGTTGAACTCCAATTACAATTATTGATCCAATCAATATAAAGACTATGACTGTTACAATAATGCCAATTATTTCTGCTTGAGTTCCATCAGGTGTACCTAAAGAAGCAATAAATTAATCATCAATTATATATTAATTGCAGTGCAAAGTAACTTGATATTATATAAAATTTTGAGCTATATTGTAGATTTTTATTCTAATTACATCAAACTCAATGATTCAATTATATTTTAACTCACTCATTTGTGAAATGATGATATGAAATTTAATGTTGCTCATCTTGGTTACATTTGTTGGTAAGAGATTAATTACATTACATGTAAATGTTGTCTCATTATCCCTTAATAACAATTTTTCTATATTTAAAGCAAGTTCGTTATATTTTGTTGTCTCAGTAGAATATGAAACATTGGGATCCATAGTGAACCATTGAATAGAAACTACTGTAAGGTTACTATAGCAAATTACATTAGCAGAAGATCCAACTTCATAAACATATTTATTTCCAGACAGTCCTACAGCTAATATGTATGCAAAATATTTTAATACTTTTTAAATAACACTTTATATATCTTACACTTATATTCCTTGCTGTGCTTCGATGAACTGCCTCTGCTATTGCTAACGGTGCAGCTGAAGATTCCAGTGTAATCTGATAGTGTATTACTAGATATGTATAGAAGGTTGTGGTAAGTGGCACTGACAGTATCCACTATTATTTTACTCTGTGAGTAAGATTCTCCACTTCTATTCCAAATTAGATTACTGACTGGACCTCCAGTAGACATACAAGTCACAACACCAGTTGTAGTGTTGTATGATAAAGACAGATTTTCAAGAAATCCTATATCATATCAAAAATACTATTATGCTTGTTATCTACACAATACTATTTTTAGGTTAATAAAGGTCTGCTCATCAGACTCCAACAGATATTATTGAAGCTGTTTTGACCTAGTTAAAATATTTTTTAGAGAACTTGTAAACGAGGATAATTGCTATAGCTAATTACTTATTTGAGGGCATTGACATTGGCAATTTAGCATGCAGTTTAAAATCATAGGGGCAAATACTTGCAGTGTTACAGCCAACTTTATAAACTGAGTTATTAATCCTAGTTTGACTGGAGTGAAGATATCTAGTAGAGACAAAACCACATCTTACATTCCTCTAGGTGATATAGCAAGATATTACACTGTCAGACTGTATTATCACACTGCCTTTTGCTCTTGAAGATATATTAGCTTGCTCTTGAAATATCTCACCATATACACATGACTCATGTACTTGCTCTTGAAATATCTCACCATATACATGACTCATGTAATAAGTAATATATATTATATATAAGAATATGTTATAGCTTCTGTGACAACTACAATACTTCAATCAATAACATCATTGTATATTTCATTATTTCAAAATCAAATATTGTAATTTTTTTGTCATGAAGCATTTTAAAACTTGTTGTATGTAATAACAGCATTCTCCATTAAAAAGTATACAATTTTGAATTAGTATGCAACAAAATACATTTTATCAAGCTGTATTTTTAATATAAAAATAATGCAACTAAATGTGTGTATAATTATCTCTATAATATAATATTACCTTCATTATTAGAGTAGATTCCAACATAAGTATTCTCATCATATATTCTACATCTGTATATTCCAGTTGGTGCAAGTACATTGTCACGATGAAGTATGACTGATTGAGGTCCTCTGGTTCTAGATATAGTATTGGCCATTCTATTCCTAATGACATTTCCATTAGGAAAGTACCAATCTCTAATGCCTCGGAGAAAATTATCTTGACTCCTACAGCATTGAGACTCATTAGTAAAACAGTACAGTGCTTCACTATCTTCTCCAATATCACTGATATTTATAATACTGTTGTTAGGAAAATAATGACCTTTTAGTAATAGAAAACCTAAGGAAAAAATATGAAATGATTATTTAAGTGAATTCTTGCAATATTATCATACCTGTAGGTGGCTGAGTTGATGCTATGAACTGTTGATATGGCCCATCACCATCTTTGTTAACAGCTGCTATTTCAAATGTGTAGGAAGTGCCAGGGAATAATGAAGTAGCTACAAATGATGTGTCAGTAGTTGTTATTGGTCCTGTAGTAATAGAAGTTTCAGTGTAACGAACTTTGTAGCTTGTAATTGGAGAATTTTGTTGTAGACAATCCACTGGATGCCATGAAATAGTAATACTAGTGAAGTTTCTATCTTGAATTGATATTATCTGAATTGTGCCACTTGGAACTACAAATACCATGAATTACAAATACAGTTTATATGATGTTATGAATAATTAATATATACATTCATTTTGTTGTACAGGTAATATAGTTTTCAAAATTTGTAAATATTTAGAAAAAATTAATATTATATTACGTATAGGAGTCAGCATACTTTCTGTGAGAGTAGTAAAGGATTCAGTAGCTGATAATCTATTTCTAGTATTTATTGCAGTTAAAGTGATGTTATATGTTATGCTTTCTTGTAAATCACGTAGAGTATACATCCTCATACATCCTGAGATATTCTGGCTCCCACTTGGAGCATCAGAACATCCTGCAGTTCTAGTGTAACTTATGATATAATTTTGCACTGCATCAATATCTGACTGTGTCCATGTGAGCATCACTGAAGTTTGTTGAACTGTTCCCTGGATGTTAGTAGGAGGACTGCTTAATAATTCAACTAAAGAAATACAAATATAGGTATATTAAGGTGCATTCTAACTTTGATGTTAATTATTTATAAATAACATACAATCATAAAGTGCTGTATGCAAATAGAAATAAGAAAATAGCATTTTTACTATTACTACCACTTCTTACATGTAAGTGTTATTGTATGTGGAGGACTGGTAACATCCACATTGTTGACATATACTGAAGAGGCTGTGTACTGACAAGTATATTGTGCACCATCTTCACTCAGTGGCAGAGGACTCAAGTTCAGTTCTCTATTATTCTGATTTTGTACAACTTGTCCATTTCTTCTCCACTTATATGATGGTGAAGTCACTTCCAAAGAAGAAGGAGGTGTGGCTACACAGGTGAGGATGTAGTTACAAAGAGCGACAGGTGACTGGCTCTCCATTATAGAAATAGGTATAGCTGGAGCTATGCATGTATAGCAGCATGAAATACCTCACATATTCAAATGTGACAATCTCACCTGCCACTGTTAATGGTACAGATCTACTCATACTAGATGCTCCAATAGTTACAGTACATGTATAAGTTCCAGAATAGGATTCTCTAACTCGAGTTAGTACTAATGAATCACTGATCATACTAGATGGAGCTGTAGCCAGTGGTGAAGTACGCATCATTTTCCCTGTCCATTGAACTCTAGCTATAGCAGGTCCTGATAGAGTTCCAGTACATGTGAGTGTAACATCATCTACACCAGCTACTCCACTAGGGTTGGGTAGAGTTATAGAGACAGAGGTAACTGTAACTATTCAAAATTGATAGAAGATAATATTAATTCATTAAAACAGTAAATAATTAATTTTAATTGGGATGGTTGGGGTGAAAACGACGTATAACCCTCTAAATACTAAGCAGTATGTTCTTTTTAATTCAAGTTTTTTAACAGCTTATTAATTCATTTTCCTTCGATTATTCCTTTGTTTTATGGTATGTGTGGTGTCTTACAAGTATGTAAACTATTCTTATTCCTTGAACAGCACAATTCATTTATAAAATGGATAAATATTTTATCATTTTAATAAATTCACTAACTTTTTTTTCCCTATGTAGTTAATTTTTTTATATAACCATGTGACATTTAAATTCAAAGTGTGTGTTATACTCATAACATCTCTCTCCATTTATTGGTATGATCTATTATTGTATCTATATAATTTTGAAAAACTTACCAATTATCAGAATTTCATGTGAGAAACTCATTCTCATAACAGGATTCACAAGATATACAGATAAAACTGTATAGTTGCAGGCATATTGTGATGTATTCTGAGTTAATTGTAGTGGACTCAAGTCTAACTGATGAGTATTCTGTCCTGTCAATAGAGTATTTCCCTCCATCCATGAATATGATACTATCGTCAATGTTGATGGAATATTCACATTACAAGTGAGTATGTAATTGAATGAAACTGTTGGCACTCGACTCTCTGTAATGCTGGCTGATATTAGGGGAACTGCATAACATTATATACTGTGGATAATAATGTCTGTACATGGGTAACAGTAATTACCTGACACTGATAAAGTGACTGTAGTCATTAGAGTAGAATTGTTAATTGAAGCCATACATTGTACAGATGGATTATGTTGGCTCACTCTCTCTATTCTCAACATATCTGTGAATGTGTTTGTACTTCCTTGAACAGCCTGACCTTGCAGTGGACCACGAGATACTTGACCAGACCAAGTAAATGATGGCGTACCACTTATACCAGTTGTAGTAGCAGTACATGTTAATGTAAGAGTTTCTCCAGCTACAACTTCTGGGTTGATAGGAGATATTGAGATAAAACTAACTATAAACATCATTAGAGTGCATTTAAAAAAAAATTTACAACTGTGTAACTGTTAGAATAGATTCATTTATTTTTTAACATTGAAAAATTTCCATAACATTATATGATGGAAGATGAGGCTTTTACTGTGTAATACTATATGTGACAACCGGCTCTCTGAAAGGGTACAAATTAGCTTAAAAAAACTAATTTTTTATTGTATTAAACATTAGTTCAGTAAATTACCTACCTTCCTAATACCCTAAATACTCTATGAAGTATTTGTTCTCCTTTCAAAGTCTAATTATTTTAAACTTTATACATTTCCTGTTATAATTGAAATGCTTCAATATGTGGGCTGGTTTGGGAAACGGTCGAAACACTATTCCAATAGCTCGCACCTGGAGACAGCAAAGGTATGCTGCCACCAGAATCTCAGCTCTTAACCAAGTACCCACCCGCATGTTGGATAATGAGGATAGATTAAATTACTTTAATTAAGAGACTGCACACACAACGAATTGAATGATACAACTGAAACTGAAGCACATGGCACAAAACTCAACTATATATACAACACAATGACTCCACCTACTTAGCACAAAATAATGCACACTTCCTGCTCTGATACAAATGTAACACACACACATATATACAACTGCTTTACAGCACTAACCACTCATACACACTAATTTGTTCAGTACACACAAAAGACAATGACAGTGACACAACTCATGCACACAAAATGACGTCTCTCTCTTCTTCTTTATCTTCCTCTCCTTCGTCTCTTTCTCCATTTCATGTGGGCTGGCCCACACAATATAATAGGCAATTTGAACTACTTGTCAACTAAATTCAGCATTCATACTTTGCCCAGACATGAAAGAATGCAGACACATTTTTTCCTGGACTGCAAAACTTCCTGTTTGTACATTTGTAACAATATTGACTAACTATAATAGATTATTAACACCAATCATTTATGTTTGAGCTGAAATTAGTAGCTCAGAAAAAAACTTACAATAATATATACTGGTAATGTTGATAGTTGCATTGACAAGTGTTCCATTACCATCCACAGGTACTGAACATGTATATATTCCCAGTGGTCCAACTGGAGCTCCTTTACTTGCCAGACGAACTTGTTGAGCATGCACTACTCTGTATAATGTATCTGTAGTCATTCCTAAATTTGCTGCAGTAATAACAGGAGGTCCTGTAGGAGGATACCAGTTCCCAATAGCTCCCATTCCACTCTCTGAATTTCTACAACACTCCACATTGACATTACTAGTGTTACATATTAATGTATTTCCAGAATTATCATGATTAGAAGGTTGACCTCCTATATCAGTGATATTTACGGAATCTCCATCATTGACTCTTCTAGATCCAATTCTAAAAAATAACTCTGCAAGTTAATGACAACAAAAATAAATATTACAAACATCCAGTTTTATCTAAAGTAAAAGTTTCTACAATAAGAAACTCAGCTTGCAAATAATAAACTTAATAGCTATGAACCAGCTTAACCATGCACTACTTATAATATGTAAGTTTGATGACAGATACGAACCTAGTTCCTGAATTTGTATCCCCCAACAGTAGTAGTATAATCTTACCTTGACCGTTTGCATAAGAAAGTATCAAAAGAAGTCTACAGAATGTCAAAATCGAAGTTAAGACTGACATGTTCTTTTTACAGTACCTGCCCAATGCTGGGGACTCACTCTTGGGCATTTTCGATCCCCTTTCACTTTTTCTTGCGGGTATGGTGAAAAACGGGGAAAAACTGATTCACTATTAACTAAGACGCGTTACAGTGAGCATGCGCTAAATATTCAATTATTCATAGCGTGTGTTTCAAGGATTTATAAGAAAGCACGAGTTTTATAGCTATAGAAAGACATAATTACACGTTCCAAACTTAACTAGTGATGTGCTCTAATAGCACAAAATAGCGAAGCGAGCGATGCATGTTTCCTGTAATTGCAGCTATTCCATGCATGCTTGGTGTGGCTACAAAATACTGTCAGATTCTTTACTTTGCTACCT
>WLWI01002330.1_pt1 | contig 16399 bp, 11 predicted proteins | sample 6701501 | NCBI WGS metagenome assembly WLWI01 (sample SAMN12718690, study PRJNA515312) | sponge metagenome | isolation source: marine sponge | host: Mycale hentscheli | place: New Zealand: South Island, Marlborough, Capsize Point | collected 2014-11-01
GGAGTCTTGCAGTGTGTCTCTCTCTGTCTAGGAGTCTTGCAGTGTGTCTCTCTCTGTCTAGGAGTCTTGCAGTGTGTCTCTCTCTGTCTAGGAGTCTTGCAGTGTGTCTCTCTGTCTAGGAGTCTTGTACAAAAGACAACAGAGAGCATTTTAAAGTTGGCCTTAATATTAATTTGCACATCCCTGTGGTGGGTGTGGTGGGCGTCATCATCCTCACCACACTGTTATTACACCTGCAATTAACATGTGTTTACAGTAACCATTCCCTGGACGTCAACAGTCCAGTATACATTGGACAAGTTCCCGCCGGAGTGAAAGGATCCTTCTCACCTGGATACAGCGGCTGTCTACGAAATATATTTGTGAATGGAGAAGTGCTGGACTTCAGCTCTCCTCTGCTGAGCTCTGACATAAGATTATGTGTCAGTAATGAATGCATGTTGGAGCCTTGCGAGAATGGAGGCCAGTGTTTTGATAAAGGAAGATGTGATTGCCCTATAGAGTTCTCAGGAGCAACTTGTGACCAAGGTGATTGCTATACTTGTGCAGCAACTTCTGCATTACTTCTGTATTTGCAATTGTCACCTTCTTCTTGTTTATGTTTATGCAGAGTCTAGTCAAGTCACCTTTCTTGGGGAGGACTTCATCCAGTATGCAGTAGTCAGTGGAGAGTCTGGAGGTGTTGCTAAGAGACAAGTTCAGGATGCCCCCATGTTTACGAGTGACACAAACATCATCACCTTCTCTTTCATCACCACGGAACAGTCTGGCGCCATTATTCAAATAGGAGACCAGAACAGAGAGTACATGATAGTTGAGGTAAACAAGCACCCTTTACATTATAATAACTATTATTATTGTTATTATAATTATTATTATTATTATTATTATTATTATTGGTATTATTATCTATTACTATTTTACTATTATCTTTTAGGGAGTTCTCCGTTGACAATTGATATTTTTGTTCTCTTATAACAACACTTTTGATAACTATGACATCACTAGTGTGTGACTTTTCAACAGTCATTAGTTAAATTTAAATGAAAAGTACAGATACGGTGTTTTTCCGCATCTGCACTTTTCATTTAAATTTCACTAATTCTTATAATCTGATGAAGACAGCAGCATGACTGTTGAAACATCATACACTATTGATATGTATAGTTAAAAAAACGTTGACAAGAGAACAAAAACATTAATTATTATCATTATCATTATTATTATTATTATTATTATATTAAAGTGCTTACTAATGTTGCTATTGTTACAGGTATCCAATGGATACATCCAGGTGAGATATAACCTGGGAGAAGGTAGCAAGATTTTGAGAGCATCCTCTGTGGTAGTCACGGATGCTGAGCCACGCACGGTGCTAGTTTCTCGCACGCTGGGAAGTCTAGAGATTGTGGTGAACAACTCCCATATTGCCAGGAGTCCTTCCACCTTGACTAGTGGGAGCAATACAACTCTGAGCGTGCTCGCTGAGCATTTGTTCCTCGGAGCCGAAGTAAACGTGACCACTGGGGGCGTGATTCGCGGTTTCAGAGGCTGCTTACAAGGAATAAAACTAGACAGGAAGGAAGTGCCACTTACAAGCAGTGGAAGTAGCAGCTATAGAGTTGTAAAGTTCCCCTCCGGGGGCACAATATCCGGTTGTCCACTACTGAATGTAATGGAGAGGGAACAGCCCGATGTGTATGTGTATGCTGGCCTAGGGGCAGTCTTTGGTGGCACGCTACTCATCTCTTTTGTGTTCGTCCTTACATGTGCCCTCATTGGGTTTTGCTGGAGGAAGAAAAATGGCAACTATGAACCTAATACTTCCAGACACGGGTCTCCGGGACACAGTGGGTTCTCGTGGACACCTGCTAATGAACTGGGGGAACGTAAGCTGCGGTCTGATGAAGAACTAGAACTACAACCAACTAACTACATGTCAGGTCACATGCGATCATCGTCATATCAATCACAGACTGGAGACACAACCAGCCCTTTCTCTCATTCCAATTCCACATTCCAAAAACCTCTAAACCTGTTGTCTGTTGGAATAGAACCAAAACACGCCCGCCAAGATTCTCGGCAGTCTGGGAAAAGTCTTGGCATCCCCTACCCACCTGAAGGGTTCAGTGCAGTAAGCCAAGAAAATCCCAGCTATCGTAACTCTTCGCCAGCCGGAAGTGACGAAGAGGATGGGGCAAGAAGAGCCTTGCATGTGCGGTCTTCATCCGACCACTTCTCCGTCAGATCAGATGGTTCCAGCAAGAACATGCACTCAGGAGGAGAACTTGAAACATCCCTAGGTGTTCGAAAGAGAGTGGAAATGGCGAACGCAGACTTGGGGGAGATTGGATTTGACGAGATTAAACATTATGATGATGAGGGACCGTACGAGCCCATGGGGTCCATTGGGTCTCTCTATGACATACTCTCAGACACTCACACAGCGCCAGTTAATGCCTCTACACCAGGACTGACCTATGAACCCTCAGCAGCCTCACCTACCAGGAAGATTGACGTGGTAGCACCAGATGCACACATCATTGCCATGAAGAGCCAGCCACCGGATATGGTTTCAGCACCACGGCAACCACAAGTTCCGCAACAACCGGCAGATTACTCTACTCCGATGAAGACTCAAGGAGAGCCCACCACGCCACGCGGTCCTCCTCTGCAACAAATAGACAACAGGCTGAAGAAACAGAAGATACCTTCACAAAGGACTGACAAGAGAAGACCAAGTCAGGGCAAATCAGCTCGTCGTCCAGCAAAGACCAATCCTCTAACTATGCCTCCTCCACCTCCTCCTCCTCCTCCACCTCCTGACCAGCTAACTCCAGAGAAGATTTCAGAAAAATCCAACCCTCTACTTTATGATGCCCAACACTCTAAGTATCACATGGAATTGGGTAAGGTGTCTCATCACCAACACCAGACCCAAGTTCAGTTTCAACCCAACAACAAAACTTCCACCACCAGTGGCAACACTGGCAAGCAACAGGGAAAGAAGTGGGAAGTATCTATTTATCAACAAGAATGTGATGAAGAAGTCGCCCCTGCACAGATGGGTCACAATCGGCAGTCCCAAAGAATGCGCAGATCTGCCCGGAGGTCCAACAGGCACGTCAGAAATCGCAGTGTGGAAAACATCCTGGACAAGTTCCACAACTTCACCATTGCTGGTGGACTGTCGCAGGACAGCAAAGAAGTCACTAAAGTTCTCTAACTCTTGTACATTCATCATTGCTCCTCTATTTATTATTTCTAATTAACCATCACTCCTCTATTTATTATTTCTAATTAACAACTCATTCTTATTAACATAAACATACAATACATTCTGAAGTAAAAATAAATAACTAACACAAGAAGTAAAAGTAAGATAGGTGTGCACTAAATATGTAACAGTTTTTTAGCATTTCTTCTTGAGAGATTGCTGCTCCAGGACACTCTTGAGCTGATATCCATATGACAGTAAGAAATAAAAGGGAAACACTAGCCAAACTCCATTAGGCACCACAAACAAGAAAATGTACTGCGTCCATGTGGTGTGTTTCATTATATGCCCGCCATTGCAGAGAGATGTGTATTGTATCATGTACAGCACAGTCTTCCAGAACGTCAGAGCACTCACAAAAAATCCACACAACACCGCGCCTGAGTTCCTTTTGAGTATCTGGGACAAGAAATAGCAAACCAACACATTCACCCTGTGTGATGCATGGAAGATAAACAAGTAAGAGTAATCTCACTCTGGATGTGTTGAGATGGAGGTGTACTTATTTATTTTGATCCTCTGTTTTTTTTTTGTAAATTATATTTCACCTTTAGCACTTCATTAGTACAACTTCAAGATATGAATCTGCACCTGGAACTTGCTTCTAAGTCATATCTCATTGTGTTACTAAGTCTATCACAAGACTACAGAGTGTTCATTTAACTTCAAAAATGTTTATTCCTAAAATGCACAGTTATGGTGCCACACAACTACAAGAAGCTACAAGCATCGTGGAGTTCATTCCCCACAATTTACTTTACTAAATTTTAGTGCTATAATTGTTTTCCTGTGCAGCTATAGCTCAGACTAAGAGTCAGCAGGAATGCTGCTAGAAACTCCAGATTCTGCCAGTCTTAATGTGTACATAGCTAAATTGACAACATAGCCACAGCAACACGCTTTTCCTAGGTACAGTAGACCCACTGATCCAAACCACATGGGAGGTTGTTCAGATTAGTGAAATGTTCGGAGTAGGAAAAAATATATACCATTATGTATTTCTTGCTCTGGCCTACAATAATTTTTTTCATTATTTGTCTGAACATGAGAACACACCCATCTCTAGCTGAACCATGAACACACCCATCTCTAGCTGAACCATGAGAACACACCCATCTCTAGCTGATTATCCTTGTCTACTTTCACTGGATGACTTAAACATCTCAGCCTTCATTTATACTCTCGTAGCCTATCAACTTCTCTGTATTTGTGTGACAGTAGTTCGTGAGTTTGAGAATAATTTTTCATCTACAAAATGTGTTTACGAAGTCTTTCTAGCAACATTAACAGCTAAGTCACTAATACTGATCAGTACGCGAGATTTAAGAATAGGATCTGCATTGCGCTATCACACAGTTATGTCTCTGGAGAGGGATGTCCTAAATGTTTGGACTAACAAGGTTTCAGACTAGCGAGGGTCTACTGTACATTTGAATGATATAATGTCCTGCAAAGATACTAAACTAATTGAATAATAAGCTAACAACTACAACTGCAATGGACAATATTCCCGACTCTTTCTAGTTATTATCCAAAATATAATATCTTATGCTTGAAAAATCAAGCGACTATTTTCAGTCTAAAGTCCATAAGTTTAGCTAGCAACATGAGCAAAAACTTGCCAAAAAAAAAAAAAAAAAAAAAAAAAAAAGAAGTAAATTTTAAGCCAACAAATGAATAATAGTAGCAATGAGTGTGTGTGTGTGTGTGTGTGTGTGTGTGTGTGTGTGTTGTGGATGCCACATCAACTATTAAAAATAACTCACCAAGGTTACAGCAGCAAGGGACAGCGCTACTTCTACCAAATTCAACCTACAACAACCAAACAAGATTATGAGCCATGAGCCACGCAATGCTCTCGGGAATCACACGGACACTGATGCTTTAACCTGGGTCAACCCCTCACTCAATTAAACCAATTAACTGTTGACTTACCATGACTGGCCCAGAATGAAGGTGTTTTCCATGTCTCCGTATGCCTTGTCTATTTTGATGTAAGTTTCATCTGTTGAGAACATACAATCGCGAGATCATCAATTTTATTTTGATAACTTGTACCATAATCCCCGGGCATCAATAAATAGCTTTATTTTATCAGGTATTCACAGAGGAAAAACAAATAAAAACAAACAACAACAACAACATGTGCCCAACTCATGTACCTGCTTCACCATATTAATTCCCAGTCAGGACTCTTCGTATTAAGGAGCTCCCTGATATGCTCATCATTTACTATGAGACATAGTCTGGCTGGCCAAATCTTTACATTGCATGAGTAATTGGTTTAGCATACGCTTGTACATCAACTTGTGCAAAAAGAGAAGGGGTTGTTGAGGTTTAGATAAGATACCTAAATATCATTCCACCATGTCAGCTCCTTCAAGCATCTACCCTTGCCCCACAAGTCAGACCCTCCTCTCCTTCTCCCTACTGCCCACTGGGAGAATGAGAGTCTGGGAACAGTTGTTACACTTCAAGGTTCTGGTGGAATGCAATCAGTGAAGACTCATTTGCTGAGCAACCGTTAACAGGACTTATTTCAGTCACAGCCACTAAGCTGACCGATCGACGTGGTGGAGTTATACAGCTCTATTAGTCCGTCAAATCTCATGATTGGTGCAAGCTTTACGGATATTCCTGCAGATTTGCAGGTAAGGGGTATGGTAAAGGGTCTGGCTGGCAAGACTACATCTACCCCATGCTCCAGCCATGTAGCACAGATATTAGACCCAGTAGCCTATGATAACCTACAAGGCTTCCAAAGGAGGTGCAAATCACCACCTGGTAGAGTGCGTGGTCGAAGTAGAACGAAAGATGCATCCCAGATTACCACGATAGAAGACAACAAAAACCAGGACACACTCAACCTGGGTATAAAATTCCAGTTACCTTTGATAAAAACCTTCCTTCATTACATACCTGCTCATAATTGCCTGATTTTCTCTCTATTCGTACACCCCCAATTGTTCTTACTGAATATCACCCTTTACCAACCACCAGTTCTGCATAATATATGCGTGGGAGTTGCTACATTTTAGCTGCAGACGATAAAATAAGCTGCAAAAGATGATCGTGTAAATTAGTGTGCCGCTAATTTGCAACTGCTAAGAAACTAAATATGCTAGTTCGCTGTGGGATCTGGAGCCCTCTGGGTGCTCTGCTCGTTCTACTACTCTCGCTACCTACAACGCGAACTGCGCAGACAGAATTTGCAGTGACCGAGAACAGCGAGACTGGGCATTTGGTAGGTACCATAGTTGAAGGTGAAGGAAACTCTCCTTACAGGTAGGTGAACTATGAAAATGCATAAATGAAGTTAAAACATTCTTTTCCTTCTTTTTGTAGCTTTGACAGTGACTGTGGCATTTACTTCAACATTCATCCTAATGGCAGCATCACTGTGAAGGATAGAGCATTGCTAGACAGAGAAGCTATGGCTAACCTAAATGATAACAACAGGCTAGACTGTATTGTAGGATTAAACTCTGGAGGAACACGGCCGATTAGTATCGAAGTTAAAGATATAAATGATGAACAGCCCAGGTTTTCTGATTTAAGTCAACCTTATGTCAGGAATCTAACAGAAAACACAAACGTGGGATCCATTATATTAACACTGCAGCCTGTGGACCGCGACAATGGAGCTAATGGTACAACTCAGTTCAACATTACTGCTGGAAATGATCTAGGCTATTTTGAGCTCAGAGTTCCAGAGACCAAAGATGAATCTACCCCAGAAAGAGACTTGTTCATCATTCGAGACTTGGATTACGATGAGGTAAGCAGCATCACACTAAACATAACCATCAGGGACATGGGAAGTCCACCACAAATGTTTGTGCAAACTATTATGTTCCTGATAATAAACCTCCAAGATTCAGCACCAAGATTTGCAATGACCACGTTCAGTTTCAGCATTCCAGAAGATTACCCGGTGGGACCTAGCTATGTGTTCAATAATGTGACCGTGTCAGAAGGGCTCCAAAATATCAGGTACTCTCTCATAAGCTCCAACAATCCCAATGTCTTAGAATTTATAGCAATCAACAATCAAACAGGAGAACTGTATCTCAAAAGAAAGGTTGATTATGAAATATCAGCGCAAAGGTTACTGGAATTTGTTGTCATGGCCACCAACACCATCAATCAGTTGCAGCACCAAGCAGTGGTGCACGTGACAGTTGTGGATGTTGATAATGAACCGCTGTATTTTGCATGCGAAAGGTACAAGCCAGTTTGTCCCAGTGAAGTCAACAATACGGTATTCAGCATCACAGAAAACATCATGGACACTTTCTTTATATTGAGAGAACTAATAAATACTCCATTCTCAGTAGCTTCATTTACAACAATTCCTGAAGGGGCTCCAATCCAATTTAAACAATTTCAATTTTTACTCGATACACTTTTTATTAATAGCAATTTTACAGACAGAGAAGCATTTCCATACATCAATGTGGAAATTCGAGCAAGAAAGATGGAACCCCCTTTTAAAGAAACGTTCATCGTGTTTGGTGTGAGGGTACTAGACGTCAATGACAACAGTCCAGTGTTTACATCAAGTAATTATGAAGCAGTGCTTTTTGAAGGTAGCCCTATCGGGCGTAACATTATCCAGGTGGAGGCAACAGATGCTGACGCTGGAGAGAATGGAACAGTCACTTACTCCATCACTTCGGTGGAAAAAGAACAAGCCAGGTCATGGTTTACGATAGATCCGGACACTGGAGTCATATCCGTGGCTTCTAGTTTTAGTTACCCAGTGGTGGATGGGTTAGTTTCACTGACTGTGACTGCAAGAGATCATGGTAATACGTCAATGTCTTCCTCTGTGACTGTCACCATCAGAATTGTGCAGGCCACTTCCTTCTCAAGAAATTCTTACCAGGAATACTCCAACCAAGCTGTGGATCTATTAGGCAAGGTGAATCAGGATGTCTACCTAGAGGTGTTTCTTTGGTATAACGGCCTCCTTCTGTACCAGCAAGACGAGAGTGGCACTTCATTTTCCATCCATTACTCTGGGGGTCATATTGTGGCAGCACTTGGTGAAAGCAGTAGGAATGCGTCCGTGGACCCCACCATGTTGGGCGACTGGATTGGGATACGTGTGAAAACTATACTCCAGCAAGTAAGTTTTAGTTCCATTTACACACTGTGAAATAGTTGCTCTTTACTCTGGTGCTGGTCAATCCCTCCTGTTTGAAAATTTTGAGTTATTGGAGTATTTTGTAATCATCTGTTTTGTTTGTAAGAGTCCTTTTGTCTTATTAACTAAAATCATTAATAATAATGACTTATTTGGACTCCATAAAATGAATTTATGTTTAAAAGAATGACTTACTAGCATCAACATCTGTTGTAGCAATGTACATAACAGAAGTCAGTTCTTAAGATTGCAAATACTGGCCTTTGCTCTCATGTTAATCTTTAAACATAAATATTATTGAGGGGTTTAATGTATATGACTTGCACAAGATAAAGCGAGAGTTTAGTTTGCTCATAGCAGGAGGTGATAATAGCTGTAGAGGATTATAGGAACTTGGTCCCCCTCATGCTATATACTCAATAGCATTCCCTCCTCCCACCTCTCCTTCCTGACCCAACTTAACTTTGAACCTGCAGGAGTGTAGGAGTAAGTGCTCCAGAAGAGTTAGTATTTGTTATTTTAAATTCACAGCACAGGAGGGAGGACCACCCCAGGTTGATGAATATTCAACTTAAATTCAGCTTGCCAATATTCATAGCAGCATGATTCCCATTGCAAAGTGTCTAGCTGAGCACCAGCTTTAACACTCTGCAGAAACACAGTGCTGTGAGCTGCTTGTGAATCTAGTTCACTGGCTCAGCCTAGCAGCTGTCGGTGAGCAGACTCCTTGCAGGTAGACCACAACCCTGGTCAGGTGAAATATAGTTGTTATTGTAAGTGGCCAGAAGATAAGTGCTTGTTTTGAATTGGTGGCTAAACCTCTTCAACGTCTCCCTCTCTCTCTCTCTCTCTCCATTTTCTCCCCCTTCTATCCCTTTCCTTCACCAACCAGATTTCCGACCTCAGTGTTGCAGCAGTGGATTTATCAGAGCCTGACACAAGCAACCCTCTTCTACACAACATCACAGTTCAGAGGTAAAGTTGAGAAGCAATTAACGTCATTTACACAATTGTTACCAGTCAGAAGTATTCCAGTAATGCTATTTGTGGTGGTTTGTTGAGAGTGCTGGAAGTAAACATGTGCCTGATTACTGAGAAGCAATAATTAAGACTGTGATGAGATGATAGCAAGTAAACCACCTTTCATCTGCTGCTGCTGTCAGTGATTCTCTACATACCATATGATATTGTAATTCTCATAAAGTAGCTCCAACTGGCAGTTCTTCCTCCTAAGCATGGCAGAAATATTTGTGACCAGTCTCAAAGACTCAACAAAATGGCAATGTTGACATGAAACGGTTCCACATATTTGCATTTGTCAGGTCTTTGAAGACATAGAATAAACAGTGCAAACTTAGCCTATACATCTTGAATGTGATGACACCTTAATCGAGCAAACAAACAAAACAAAAAAGGTTTCATAGAATGTTCTGCCTAGTAGATTCCTAATGGTTAATAAGAACGTAGTCATTTCGTTTACTTTAGGGCTCAAGTTTTAGAAGCAGGATATGCTTGTTAAAAAATAACTCCTGTATAAAAATGGACTTTGTGTATAAAAATATTAACTTTCCAACCATGCATTTTAATTTTTTTAATTAAACATAATTATGCTATATTGAAACAAGGTCTTGAGATGTTACATTTTTCAGTAAAACAATTACATCAATAAAAGTCTTGAATGAGATTAATAAGTACATTATTATTCTTACTTAGTTGTACTTATTTTTCTCAACTCACCATAAGAAAAAAAAAAGCATACACAAAAACCCCTTGACAATGCTAGTCTACAAGGTTGGCCATTTTGAGCACGCCATTTCTTGTTGGTGCCAGTCAAGTGACAACCAGCAAATAAAAGCCTCACATTCTGCTCTCTGTGTCCCGTACTCTACCTTCACAAACTACACCCCATAATAGTTTGTACTGCAGAAATGTGAGACACTAAGGTTTTCCTAGTGACATTCCTCGAGAAGGCATGTCACATATTTCCAAAATGGCTATCAAAATCTCTTACAAGTGGGAGCGAGTGTTTGAACCATTATTCACGAGCATGGTCGCCCAAGAAGGAGAGCACTGGGCTTGATTAGTGTGCTCCAAAACAACTTTAAATCGTGTAAGATGGGAGTTTTCGAGGAGGGATCCCCGTAGCTGGCGATGCTTGCTGAAGACCACCTAGGTCGAGCAATGCGGGGTGGTGCCAATGAAGCTGTTGTGATAGCTGGTAAAAGTGTTATGTTGTTAACTTGCTTGTGGTGTAGCGTCTCATGCTATTAGAGACTCAATGAAGTGAACTAAACCTAATGCACATGCAATAGAGCGCAGATAATCTGGAGCAAGATGACCAACCGGCCGACATGTGTGAGGTTGATGATCCTAACATGCAACATACACACCATCCTTACCACTCCCCCCACCCAGCCCCATTAAGGGTACATGGGGGACTGTATATTCGTGTGTTAGCTGAAGGAACTCAATGTTTTGTGAAGGTGGACCCACACTTCCTCACCATTTCCTTGCTGAGTGCACTTTGAGTAATGCAAGTTAGAGGTGGACAGGGTCTTTGAGGTCACAAGACGGCAATCCAAGCCTAAAACAGTCGTTCTCCCCCCATTGCCAGTGTTGACCCAACCGTCTCCTGTCCGTCTCAAGGATAATAGTTTGATGCAGGCGAGGAAGGACGGTCAAGACCATTTGCATGCCTGCTGCTGTAGGAGGGGAGGTAGTGGCTCAATAGTATATGCAAACACGTGGCCTTTCTCCAACCACGGGCGTTTAACCAAATCATTTATTAAGAACTATGAGTGCTGTCAATTTGTTATCAGTTTTGATGAATCTCCACAAGCTAAGGTGGATGTGGAAGTGGCCTGGGGCGATAATTGCATTAAGCGCACACAGAAGTCCAGACTGCTCCAGAGTTGTAGGTGGCCCACTACATTCCTCAGATGACTATCACACTTGCATCATCACTCACACTCTGGGCTGGCAAGGTCTGAATAAACCAGATGTCTTACATTCTCCACACAAGAGGATAATTGCTATAAGCACACTAACAGCTGCTTTCTTTCTACCACCCAAGGTTGATATTTATGAAAAAATGTATGCTTTAACTGTTTGTTCTTTTTAAAGTTCCCATTACTATATATCTGAACAGATATATGTACATGAAAAATTGTAAATATTAAGTTACATGTAGAAACACTTACTTTATAGTAACTCACAAATTGTTATCTCACCTATCACTTAATCCACACACACACACACACACACACAACAGTTGTCAGAGAGAGGGCTCCGAAAACAACAGCATGCCCATTGAAAATCACCATCTCTCTTTCTTCATTGGAGGTGTAAACATGTTCAATCTCCTTGGCAACAGCAGTCACCCACCAACGACCTTTATTGGTGCCATCAGAAACGTGGTAGTGGGAGGGGCTCAACTGGATCTCTCCTGCCCACATGACCAAGTCAACACTAAGCAAGGTCAGCAGCCAGCCAGCCCATCACATTGTCTGCATCATGAATAAAAGTTGTGATATCTTGTGAATTATACCTTAATGCTTATATCTTCCCGTAGGTGTGGTCAATCACTTCAAAAAGTGCGAAGAGACTGACCTCAGGTGTAGTTCTCACTCTGCCGGTTGTGTGGACTTTATCTCAGAGCAGCCTTACTGCCAATGTGCTGGAGGATTCCCAGTGCAAGCCTGCAATGCTATACTCCAACAAGATGAAGATGCAAGTAAGAGATCTGCTCTCTTCACCAGCTTTTTCTGAGTGCATGTACAAGTGTGTGTGTGTGTGTGTGTGTGTGTGGCAAGGAACCCTCCTCATGTATGTACTTGACCTGCAATCTCATTTGTAAGAACTTTGCCGCTGTTAAAGCCACATGATATGACAGCAAACTATTTAGCCCTACCTACATGTCTCGAAGCTGGGAACCCGAGTAAAGAAACTTACCAACAACTCTGTAACTGTATGAAGAGTATCTCTCCATCTTTATATTTTTTAATTTCCCACCAAATGAAAGGCAAAGATATAATCAATTTAATTTACTCCGCTACCGTTCATAAAATGTGTGTGTAGGCATGCATGCATGTCTGATGTGGTTGTACATGTATTTATGCATGTATGAATGTTATTTCCAGGTTACGCTCCCATCAGATTCACTGGGACCTCCGGAGTACAGCTGAGCTTAGAATACGGTTTCTTTGCAGAACTGCAGAGCAGTACTTTAAACACAGACACCAGTGATGAGAGAAATTCCAGAAAGAAGAGAGATGTTGACATCAGAGACGACGTGAAGCAAATCATCGAGGTGAAGTTTCGTGCCTTAGACGTGCAGAACTCAATTATTCTCAGCTCTCAAACTAGCTCATCCAGACATTCAATTGAGGTAAGTCATTGTAAAACTTCAATGCATGGTGAGGGAGATGACAGAATTTATTTTGTGATTTTATAAGCTCGTGTAGAGATAAACAATGTAATATGAACTGAAACAATTCAAAACATCTATCAATACTGGAACTTTAACCAGACCCTCAAGGATTGCCAGAAAGCATAATAAATGGTCTTTTTTAATCTGATCAGAGTAAGAGTTATGGCCACTACACAAGTTCTTGAGGGGGCGGTGCTCATGCTGCTGTGGTTTTGGGTGTTCAATAAGATATATAATGTCTGACTAAGAGGAGTCAAAGAAAGTCTATTTGACAACATTCAGGTTGAGGCCAAAGTTTTCATATCTCCTCTATCCAAGAATATTGGTCCAATCTGAGCCTCAATTGTGTCCATCTCATTAGCAGATGATCTAATTCTGTAGCTCTCAGGAGAGCCGTGGGTTGGCTTATGTATTTCCTGACATCTGCTGGCTATTCCATCACTGGCAAGCCATATATACACATCAAAAACACTCTTGCTAAAATGGGCAGAACCAGTATCTGTTGCAGTCTCAGAATTAATCCCTTTTTCACAGAGCCAAGCTTCCATGCACAAAAGAAACTGTTGATTTAGTTAATCCACTTAGTCAATGAGATAACTCACCACTTTAAACTTTGTTTTGTCATGTCAGATTCTAGAGAGTTCCGATGGACTCAGTTTCCTGCAGTACCAGATCTGGTCCCTGGACAGTGAGAACACAACTACCGCAGAACTGCGCACTTCAGTGGCCGAGAACACTCTCTATCATCTCAGAGTGACCCTTAGCAAGAAACAGATCGACCTGGAAATGTCTGGAGGGTCTGACATCACCAGTGCTACAACAAAATGGGAATCTGACGATTTCCCAGAGGTTCCCATGCTGGCTGAACAACCCGTGACATCCCTTACCATCGGCAGTTCCCTCCAGCCAGATCCCACCAGCTACTTTATGGGTTGCATTACTCGCATTGCTATAAATAACATAGATATTCCCTTGAATGGTCTGCTACAGGCAAGTGCCACTGACGGAGGATTCGAAATTAGCAGTGCAGACGGTGTGATCTCACACTGCAACCTCTGTCACCTCAGTGACTGTCCACCCATAAGTGCGTGTCTTCCCCTCTTAGATGGAGGCGTGTCATGTCCGTGCAATTCACCGTACATCATACGTAATGGATCGTGCGAATTGCAGTCTGCAGGAATAACGACTCGTATTAACAACAGCGACATGTACTACATCATTGCTGGGTGTGCACTGGCATCCGTGGTTCTCTTTGGGTTATTCATCTTGACTGTCATAGTCATATGCCGCAAAAGACAGGAAAAGAAGAAAGAAAGGCGTTATGCTGTCAATAACATTGGCAGGATCAATCGCAGCAGAAGAGACAACAACTACTCTCCTAGCATTCTGAAGAAGTCTTCATTTTCCTCTTCCATGAACGCCAATTACGCCATGGATATCCACGAGCTGCGCAGTAGCATCAGCACGTACCAGGAGCATGCAGAGGATGGTGATCCAGACTCCAATAGCCCAGTGCACAACAACACTCATGCCAGACGCAAGTCCTGCGCCAGCATGGAGAGTGGAATCAAGATGGACGACAGGGAGATGGGTGGTATGCCTGCCAGAGGCATCCCCACGATGGACGACTCCGGCCATGAGGTGAACAGCACGGACTCCAACAGAAGCAGCTCAGAGTCAGACGAGGTTGCCAGTTCATGCTACGACCCAATGTCTCTGAGAGGCCCCCACATCACCAGTCCAGACCACTCCATCCCTCGCACTCCTCTAACACCCAAGGAGAAAAAGGTTATGATACCACTCCGCCCGCCCAGCACAAACCTGAGCCAGAGCGAGTACGACGATGAAGAGGAGGCCATCGAGACGGAATCCTTTCACACTCGAATATCTTCCTCTTCTGGGATGGGCAACTCCATGCAGAACCAGGGACGAGGGTCTGACACGGATAGCTCGAAAATTTCCGACTCGTCCAGGTGGTACCTCCCTCCATCGAGCTTGGACAAGGAAAGAAGCAAATTTAATCTCCAGACACTGAGAGCCCCGTATCACCAACCACACCATGAAGATGGTGTGCCAGGTAGCGCGAGACAGTACCCACCCGACATCCCACCAATGTACCACAGCCCTCCTTCCTTCTCCGAGCATGTAGACAGGAGCTATCCCAGAGGTCGCTCCAAGTCCCACAGTGGGAAATCCTCCATGTCTTCCCCCATACAGCCTGGACTCAATGGAGACAATACTGCTTCACCACAGAGGAGGAGATATGAGAATTACCCGGAAGACTTCAGGGAGGCTCGTCCTAATGGCGTCATGTACAAAGAGAATGGCATGCGCTATGGCACTGGCCAGTTTCTGGAGAGAGACATGAACCCTCGGATTTCAAACGAGCACAACTACACGCCATCTTCCCTATTCACACGCCAATATAGCGACCCAAAGATCCCAAGGAATGGAACTTATTGCATCCCGAGGAACCGTGATGAACCTTGGCCTGTTCACAACCGGCAGATCAGTGACCCGCAACAGTCCAGCCAAGAATCCTCAGCCGCTGTGTTCCCCAGAGGAGCCCACTCCACCAGACACTTGACCGTGTATCCCAGCAACAGCACCACGACAACCAGCACCACCATTGGCTCCAGCAGCATCAGGCAGCCTCCCACCAATAGGCAGTACTACACTCTCGGTCATAACGGAAAACGCAAACACGTCAACTTTGCCCCCACCACCAGAACTCAGCAGGCTGCCCGCAGCTTTAGCAGTGGAGACAGTAAAGGGGCTGGAACCACCAGGAATGAACCGTATCAAACCCTCAATTCACTGTCCAAGATAGATCCCATCTCAAACTGGGACGCCCAAGATCGAATGAAGGAGACGGTAGATCACATGGACCCATGTCACCTGCTCTCAGGGCCATGTATTCCGTTTGAGTATGTAAGCACAGACCCCAGCGTGGTGGAAGAGAGTCAGTTGACTTTGGATGAATCGGTCATGGGGACTGGTATTAGCCATCAGGTCTTTGACAGTGAAAATGCTGATGAAGAAGGAGCCATACCCAACTTACTGGACCCGCTTGATATCAACATGGTGCGCCTGGGCGAGGATGAGATCGACTCTATTCTCACAGACTCTGAGGTGGGAGGCGGCCGGCAGATAATGAACCATTTCCCCTCGGCTGACTGCTCTTCTCAGTACACCACGACCATTGTTGCAGGCTCCACCAGCACGAGTGGGGAATCCACGCCCAAAGTGGAGAAAGTGTTCGTCTTTCCACCCTCACAGCAATCTTTTGACGTCTGAACAGATAGGGGCACCACATACACTCTAGCAACTCCAATCACCTACACATCATATCTCAATCAATTCACTCATGTTTATTTTTAACTTGCTTTTTTTTTTATATTTTAATCTATCACATATCAATGCCCTCCCCCCCCCCCCCCCCCCCCCCTCCATTATGCATAAATAAAATAAAAAAAAAACAACACCCCTCCTCCCTCCCCCCTCCCCTCCACACCAAACCACCAACGGCCAAAAAAATCAACTC